>Ga0316206_1000139_pt1 | contig 143438 bp, 101 predicted proteins | sample 6monthpyrite_MG_FD_204942 | JGI IMG/M metagenome (GOLD analysis project Ga0316206, IMG submission 204942) | Microbial mat bacterial communities from mineral coupon in-situ incubated in ocean water Damariscotta River, Maine, United States -... | ecosystem: Environmental > Aquatic > Marine >... | reverse complement strand
GAACGAAAAACAGAAGACTTGTCATGGATATAGGGGTCAAATATCATATTAACTGATACTAATTTACACATATTCAGTAATATGTCACAAAATTAACAGTCAATATGGCACTTGACCCCTTAACTTGACCCCTTAATTGACTCTTAATTTTCTTAAACTTTCGATTGGCTGATTCTGAAGTAATCAACTATTTAAAAATAATTATAACGGATTTAGGGGAGGACTCATCTGGTCTCAAAATATCAATGACTTACGCGTAGCTCCATGCTCATTAACTCCAGCACTGCATTATCAAATAGCCAGGTTTTGGTTATAAGGAATGGGCACGAAATAACTTCCCGGTTTCGCATCCCATCTTCCGCCCGTCTTGGCCCGTTCTTCGCTCACAAAAGCTCGAAATAGAACCACTATTCCTGCACTTTTGATCAATCAGAACGAACCAATACAAACCAAATCTGGGCGCCAAACAGGGAAGTTATTACGTGCCCATTCCTAAGTGATTGATTCTAGGTTTTTGCATTGACCATCAACAAATATGCCCTCCCCTAAATCCGTTATAAGCAAAAAATATCATTTATGATTTGACTCTTGAAAACTAATGGGATTATAATCCCATTCATGAGCTCACTAAAACCTCAACTTACCAAAGCTTGCATTCAAATACTGCGTCCCTTAATTCGCATTTTATTGAGGAATAACATTTCACACAGTGAATTTGTAGAAATCGCAAAGCGCGCTTATATTGACGTAGCATCCCAGGATTTTTGTATTCCCGGAAAGCCAAAAACTGTCTCACATGCCGCTGTGGTGACGGGATTAAGTCGCAAAGAAGTCCTTCGTATTCAGAAACTTAGTGAAGACGATCCTGAAGTTTCAAGCAACTATATTAATCGTGCTTCACGCGTCATTAGCGGCTGGTTACATGACACTGAATTTCAGGATAACAATGGTGAGCCTAAAGCTCTGCCATTAAAAGGTGAAATCTCGAGTTTTGAAGCCTTAGTTAAACGCTATAGTGGAGATATTACCTGGGGGGCTGTTTTCAACGAACTGGAGCGTATTGAGGGTATTTCAAAAAATGAAAGTGACGAAGTAGTTTTAATACAAAAAGGTTATATACCAAATAAGAATGACATTGAGAAATGTGAAATTTTTGGTGAATGTGGTACTGATTTTTTGGAGACTTTCGCGCACAATCTGGAAATTAGTCAGGCCATGCCTAGATTTCAGCGATCAGTTGCCTATAACTATATTCCAGAAAATTTAATTAAGGAATTTGAAAATCTATCTGCAAAAAAATCAGAAAAGTTATTGATTGAGTTAAATAAATGGTTAGCTCAAAACAATTTACCGCCTAAAAATCAAAATAAAGCTATAAAATATTACCGAATTGGTTTGGGCGTTTACTATTTTAGAAATGATGCTGGGGGAAGTAAATATTATGAAAAAGGGAATAGTATCTAGAACTCTTGCGAGCGCATTACTTGTCTCTATACTACAAGCGTGTGGTGAAGGAAGTGAAGGCATAATCGGTACCGGGCTAAATATTCCTGTTGGTGAAGGAAGTGAAGGCGTAATCGATACCTGGCTAAATATCACTGGTGCGGCACAAAAGGGTCCGTTTATTTTAGGCTCCAGCATTTTGGTGAATAACCTATCCGCTAGCGGTGATCCAACCTCTAAAACGACGGTTACTGAAACCAAGGACAATTTAGGAAATTTTTCGTTTCAACTGGACGAACCCGCTGTCGTACAACTGGTAGCATCAGGATACAATTTTAACGAGTTAACAGGCGAGCTGTCTAATAGTACTTTAACACTCCGTGCCATTTATGCAGTGAACAGTGCAGAAAATCAAAAAGCTTATATTAATGTTTTAACCCATTTAATCCAGCCCAGAGTCATTGCATTGATTAAATCTGGCAAAGAAGCCTCCATTGCGATTACACAGGCGCAAGATGAATTAATCAAAGCTTTACAAAAAGTATTTCCAGTTAAAGACGGTATTACTAAGTTTACTGATCTTGATTTATTTAATACTGATAAGAGTAAAAATAAAGCGAATGCTTATCTACTTGCACTATCAGCTTCTTTTTATCAAATGGCGGCAAACAATTCAGTTGGAAAGGATAACGTAGACGCCGAGCTTACCTCAAGCGTGAATAGTTTGGCAGATGATTTTGGCAAAGACGGAACCATAGAAAATACTAGCATACTTACCGCTTTGACAGAAGCCAGTCAGAAAATCGATCCGAGACAAATTGAAAGTAATCTCAAGCAACGTAGCACCAGTGTTTCAGATGCTGTGCTGGAGGTTGCCAATATGGATTTGGTGTTGGATACCGATGGTGATGGTATTGTAAACGCTGAAGATGAAGATGCTAACGGTGATGGCAAGCCTGACAGTGAAACCCAGGGCATGTTTACTCACTTGTTATCTGGTAAAGGCTATTCTCTCAATGCGATTAAGCAAACCAACGATAATGGCTATATTGCTGTTGGCAGTGTCGTGGCTAATGATAGCGCAGGCAATCAAATAGCAAAAGATGCTTTGCTGCTAAAACTTGATGAAAACGGATATCAGGAGTCTGCTAAAAAAATTAAATTCGACAAAGATCTTACTTTACTTGATGTGATGGTAGTTTCGAACAATGAATATATTCTTCTAGGTATCGGATCTAGACTTGAAGACCCACTAAGCTATATAGAAACATCTACATTGCACATTTTAAAAGTAAATCTGAATGCAGAGATAATTTGGGAAAAAAGTATTGATGACATAGGGAGCATCAATTTTCAACAACAATCCAAACTTTATGATTTTGGTGAGGATTATATTATTAATACCGTCCATGTCGATTTTACATCTGCGAGGCCCGGTGTTCCCGCCGTTGTTACCCAAATACTACTGAAAATCAGTGCTACTGGCGAACTGCTGTGGCAATACATGTTAGACAACAAAGTGGAGGATTTTGCTGCTATCAACAGTCTGTTTGAAAATGATGACGGTAGTTTGGATATGGTAGGCACTATTTATACAAGCAAGGAATTTTCCAGCCATGAAGAAATGATGTCTCTGGGATATAGATCCATTCTAAATGATTTCCCTACCAATCCCCAAGTCATTGTAGGATCTATCTACAAGGTATACACGGCGAATCTGAGTAGTGATGCAAAAAACTTTGATTATAAAAAACTACTCATTCAAACCGCTAATCAGGGTCATGCAAATGGGTTTAGGTTACAAGATAAGTCAATGATACTTTACACCTATGGGGAGCAAGAGAATAGTTCAAGCAATCTCTTCAAAGTTGATGAGTCTTCAAATATAATTTGGGAGAAGTACATTGGTAAAATACGCCAACGTGCCGTTTCACCAATCGCCGTGAATGATGATCATGTTGCTTTTTTTCACTACTCTCAAACAGGAAGAGAATTTCAATTTAGCTTAGTTGATTCTGATGGGGAATTTGTAATAGATCCAAAGGTAATCCCCCGGAACCCGAGCCAGAAAAGTGGTTCAGATTTCAACTCTGGTAATATAAGTAACGTCATTTTAACAGCAGATAAAGGCTATCTCTTTTCATTCGAATACAATTCACCTCAGGGAAGAGATCCTTTGCTAGTAAAATCAGATGACGCAGGAGATACAATAGGAAAATAAGTGAAAGAACAGGGATATAGGGGGCAAATATCATATTAACTGATATTAATTTACACATACTCAATAATATGCCACAAAATTAACAGTCAATAGGGTACTTGACCCCTTACTTCCCAACCTCGTAAATTTTCAAAGACCTAATCAACTGAAGAATTTACCTGTGAGATAAAGTTGAACCATTGTATTATCTGAGATCTAGCGTTTTACCAACTCATGCTGAGGGTCACTGCCCATGCTCTTAACGCACTACTGTACGATTAAATTCTCACCAAAACGCCTGAGCCTGCTGATTATTCCGATTTTTATCCAATGGAATCGAATAGACCCAAAGATCGTGCCGGTTTTCTCGGGGGGTGAATACCGGGATAGGAGATATGAACGACAGCCTACGGATGTGCTGGCTGGACAGCAAACGAAGCATGGATAGCCAAGTGAAGATGGCTTCTGACAAAGGGGTCAATTTATTTGAACGCGAGCCCTATGCGTAGTGGTCCGGCTATTTCTAGAAAATACAAGGTTAATTATGTTAAGTAAAGACTTGACCCGTTTATTTGTCTTTATCTAATAAAAAGATTAGCAGGCGATTATTTATTGGTCAAATTATTATGGATGTCCTGGATTTCTGCTCAAATGTGATTTCGGAGCTCAATACCGAGCCTATACTCCCCTCTGTCAACGCTTAACCATTATTCTTACGAATAACCGCCCATGACTCGAGGCCTCAGTGAATCGCTAGTTCTTACTGAGCAGCGGACTTTCACCGCCTATTTGTCGCCAGCTTCGCTTGGCGCACTGGATGTCCTGGATTTCTATTTTTGGCCACAAAACTCCATTTTTCATCAAACTGTATTTCCTGACTCTGAGGGGGAAAAAGCCACGTGTTCATCGTGGCTTGCTTTGGCATGTGGACCGGCTTTTCTCGCCATTCGTGTCACCGTGTTCTTGCTCACGCCCACTAATCGTCCTGTCGAGCGAGTACCACAGCCTTCTCGAAGGTGATCCAATACACTCAGTGCTTTCGCCTTAGGTAAACGACAGTGCTCAAGGGGCGTGCCTTTGCGTTCAGAAAAACGGGCAAAACATGTCTTACAGCGAATCATCCGGATTTGTTTTTTCTTTCCACTGTACCCTTACCCTTCGTAGCGAAGATTTCCCTGATTTCTGAGTCCGTAGGCGGGACAATCTGAATTTTGACAGCAGAAGTGTTCGATGGGATGGCACATGAGGTTTTCTCCAGTCAGTCACGATAAGTCACTAATAATAGGTCAATTTATCATAACAGTCAATGAGAGACACTACCGAATATCTTGAGTATGGATTAACATAATTTTCTAATTGCATCGGCAATTCTAAGAAACTATTTTCATAAATCCATGAAGACCTTTCAGTATCTCTTCTGCAGGTTTTTTTTCGAGAATTTGGTGATGGTAAACATCAAGTTCAATTATTTGAAATTTACCTATAAAATATTTTTTCCAATTTATTCCATGAGAAAAAATTAAGAAACAAGTAAGATTACTTTTTACAAAAAAACAATGTGATCTCGATTTCTTATAAGATAGTTCGTTTAAAACTTTATTCACGCATTTTCTATGCAGAGTATTAGGTTCAGGTTTTTTAAGGATAATATGCTTCAAATAACTCCCAACAAACCTTTTTATTTTACCTAATAGTAGTATTATATAATTTTTTTTGAAATCACGAAAAAATATTTTATTTATTGATTTTATTTGCCGACTAATTAAATAATTATCATATTCAAAATAATTAGGTGTATCAAGCATAACTGTTGTTAAGATATTATCAGAAATGGCTGATAATTGATGCGCAATAAAACCATTAAAACTATATCCAAATAAAATCACATCGTGATCATCAATCAATAATTCTTTCATTTTTTCAATTATCAATCTTGAATGATGATCATTAAAATAAGCACCGTAAAGATCGTAACTGAGATCAACTAAATTAAAATAACTATTTAACTCATCAGAAATAAAATGGTTAAATCCATTTTCAGATTGATAATTAATAAAACAAATAGTTTTTTTCTTAGAATCGAATCCATTAACTCTAACAATTGATACAAGTGATTTATTGATAACATTTTTTATTGCTTTAGCAATGTTGGTCGGTGTTTGATAAGATAATACTATATGTGCCGGGATTATCAAATTCAATCTCTTTTCCAGCTCTAACACTGCATTAATTGCACTAAGTGAGTCCCCGCCCAGATCAGCAAAAAAATTAGTCTCCGAATTCACATTGGAAGAACTGTAATTTTCTTTCCAAATATTGATGATCGCTTCAGTAAGATTACCTGTATCCACATTTTTATTGATTGAAGTATTCTTTTGATTTTTTCTTTCAGCAGCGAGAGTTTCTAATTTTTTACGATCAATCTTTCCAGTATGTGTTCGAGGCATATTCTTCACTGATATGTAACTATTTGGGAGATAATTTAAAGGAAGATTTACCATTAGATTATTCTTAATTTCATTCAAATCAATTACTTTTTTTGAACAAGTAAATAAAGAAATCGTTGGATTTTCTTTATTTGACATATTAATGACAGCTGCCGCCTCTTTAATATTGGAAGACATTTTTACCATTTTTTCTATCGAATATAAATCTATTTTTTGTCCATGAATTTTTATTTCATGCTGCTTTCTTCCAGAATAGTGAAGTAGGCCATATTCATCAATAAATCCTATATCACCCGTTTTATAACGAACAAGGCCATTCTCAATTTCAAAAGATTCATTTGAAGCATAAGAATCGTTGAAATATTCATCAGCAATAAATTCTGATTCTACTACAATCTCACCAACCGATTCTTTTGGTAATTCAGTCCCATCTTCACTAAGTATAATAATATTTTTTCCTTCTACTGGCCTGCCGATAGAAGATATTAGCTGTAAATTTTTATTACTTTTATTGATTATATATTCAGACGCGGTCCTTGTTTCTGTTGAAGCATAAGCAACTTGCAAATATGTTTCAGAACTAAATTTATCAAAAAAAAGATCAAGATCTTCTTCAATAACAGGCTCGGCTCCAATTGAAATAAACCTGATTGAACCACAATCTTTAAACGAGTCATTTAGATGGCAAATAGTTCGAAATACGGAAACTGACTGTGTTGAAAAAGTGACTGAATTTTTTTTCCAAAAATCCTTAAGGTAAATAATCCCATCTCCCTTAATGTTAAAAGGGGCGATCACAGCTCCAGAGAAAAGTGCAGGAAAAATTGTAGCTAAAGAGGCACTAAACGAAAAAGAAAATAAATGATCGAAAACGTCATTGCTGTCGATTTTATTGCTCTTAATTTGCCTAAAAGTATCCTGCAAAATGTTTTTTATCGAATGAACTACAATCTTCGGCGACCCCATACTACCAGAAGTCATAAAAGCGCAAAAAGGCTGTGTTTCGCTACTAAAAGGTAAATCATCAAGTTGAAATGGAATACTTGAAGTTATAATATTTCTTATGTCATACCGTTCTATTGAAGAATTATGAATTGAATTTTCCGATTCAAGTAATAAAATACACTTTGCCTGAAGATAATTATCATTTAGAAACTCCGATCTATTCTCGGGTGTAATTGATGCATAATAATTTCCAGATAGCAACACACCAATTAGAGCTGTTATATGGCAATAAACGTTTTCGGATTGAATATAAACACAAGAATTTTTGATATTTTCATTTAAAAGATAAGCTGCAATATTTAATGAATTTTCTTTTAATTCAGAATACGTGTAACTAATTTCTTCTCCATAAATTGCAAATCTATTTTTATTTTCATCCAATTTATTGAGTATTATATTTTGTAAACTCGAGAACATCATAATAACATTTTTCTTCCATATTTAATTTCAACATATTTTGATGACTGACCCCACCTTTATAGGCCCAAGAAATAATATTTTTTATTCGAAAATTTTTAATACATTTATTAATCCTCATGATTAGCCCAGCCTTATGATAACCAAAATTTCTAAATTTTTTTAAAACGGCACCTCCTGCTAAAAAATAATTTTGTGAATCATTAAAAAGAACAGCAATCCCAACAGGATTATTTTCTACTTTCATGATAAATGAATCAAGCCCCTCAATATTAACCAGCATTTTATAATTCTCTGCAACTCTGTTAATATTACGCCCAGTGGCTTCAAAAGCATCCAAATATATCGCAGTATATTTTGAGATATTTTTTTGAGTTACAATTTCAAATTGAATATCCACATTCGGAATCAACATATTTTTATTTTTGTGAAAATAAGATAACTTCACAATTGTTTTTTGCTTTTTATACCCACTTTTACTTAGTATAGATTGCTCTTGTTCAGCAATTTCAGAATTAATAATTACTCTATGTTTTGAAATATTTTGAAAAGCGAAAAATGATTGTATATTTTTTAAAGTTTTCGATGTGATTTTTTTTTCATCATTCAATATAGAATAATTAAAATAGTCAACCTCAGGAAAACAAAATGCAGTAAATGAGTTATCCTCACAAATATTTATTTTATTTTGTAAAGGCGAGTTATCAAAAGCCCTTAAGCGTAATTTGTCATACTTAAAAAATATTTCCTCCGATTCTCGCATATTTTATTTCGCCATGCTCAATAAATAAAAACAAAAAAACACTCCAACGCATTAACAAACACGCATAACCACAATTCAACAAACAAAATTTTTTGATTTCAAACAGGAAGGAATTACTTAACAATCTGGTAACAATTATCCAGAGATTGGCTTGTTATTGATGGGTTTCGCTTCGCGCTACCCTGCCTATACTCGATGAGATATTAGCTTCCAAATTTTAAATGCTTACATACGTACCGACTTCACCCGTTTTCCGCATTCCCACATTAAGCAATTATTGATGAGTTATTTTGCAAATACTTGAATGTATACCCAAGACATATCATCAGGTATTATTGCAATTTTTTCTGATACTCTATTATTTAACACGATAGCTGCTAAAAAGCAAAAGTAAATTATCCATATCTCAAACTATCTTTCTTACCAAAATTTTCTTGCTACTTTTTAGCGCATCAACTGTTGGAAAAAGCCAACACTTTGACAATTCTAACGCTATTTATTCATACAACAAGCCACAGTAAATAGGTCAAGTTAAATGGCAATGATACCTGCTTGACTTATTTAAAGCGATTATATATCTGGCAATTGATATCCAGTCGAGTTTAGGGCGCGCCACAGCTCAGGGGGTGGGCTTGGTTTCAAACACCTTCATTTTCAGGTATGAAAATGTAGAGCGTATAGGGATATATTCACCGCGTGTTTTGAAACCAAGTCCACCCCCTGAGCCTTTGGCTAGCGGTACAATCGCCAGTTAATGTCTGGATATCAATTGCCAGATCTATAAATAAACCAGTCCCCTACCCTCACCCACCCTCAATAAAATAATAAACCGGCACCACTCTCTCAAGCGTCGAGTCCCCGCCATGTTCATAACGCAAACCATTTTTTGAAATACGAAAACCATGATCCGCAAACACCAATAGTGGCAGTCGTTTGTCTAACCGTGAAGATATACGCTCAATGGCCAGTCCAAGTCCTGCTTTTGCCATGTGACATAGATGCTCAAAGGGTAAAAAATCCTGATGTAATAATTCGTCAATGACATTAATTTTTTCAAACTTTTTATTGATATTTAATGAGATCAATTCATCATAAAATGCATCGGTGGTGGTGATATCAGAGACGTAGGCATATTCTATTTTTTGGAATTTCCAGTCGGGTAAAAACTCAGTTAACCAGGATTTTAATGGCTTTGATAAGACTAAGCCAGCCCCATCTAAAATCAGCCATTGACTGGTGTTTTGTTTCTCTAATAACACGGTCACTGGGGAAAGCTCATCCATGACTTCGGTGTGAGCCAGGCCATCCAGTCGTGTTAACCAGGCGGTTTTGTCAATAAAACACATTTTTTGATGATGACAATATAATTGTTCACTCAGCAAGGCTAACGCTTCAATGGAAGATACCGGACTCGGACGAACCAATTCCATCGCGGCTTTCACTAATGAGCAGGGTTGTAAGTTGTTAGATAGTGTTATATCACCTTGCGCTATCGCTTTCAAAACGCCATCAATTACCACTTCAGGTAAATTCAAGCGATCCAGTCGCTGCAAGGCTAATGAAGCCACTTGGGTGATATTTACTGCATTTAATACAGATGTTTCGTTAACCATTTTTAAACTTTTTGGCAAGGTCACCCCGTGGGTTAACGCTTGGGTGATACACCAACCATAGAGATCATCACTCTGTTGTCCTTCTTTATGATTATTGGAGATAAACCGTAATCGCGAGCCTTTTTTCTGTAACAACAACTCGCTTAATGCTGCTAATAAGGCTTGTGGCTCCCATGTTTTTTCCAATAAAATATTGTCTACTGTTGAACAAGGTAACGTTTGCACCGACACCACACCGGCCAACATTTTTTCAAACAAATCGGGATCGTTAATCTCAGGCACGGGTATTTTTTGATGTAAATAATCACGAATCGAAAGTGTATTGAATACATCCTCTTGATAAGCTTGTTCAATCAACTCTCGTATGCTGGCTTGTTTAAAAAATGCAGTTAATTGCTGTTGTAGTTCATTATTTAATAATTCAAATTGTTGCAGAGTACTTGAAATATTGGATTTTTGACCATCAAAACCACAATGACATTGGGCAGAAAAATCCAGGTTGGTTAATTTGTCACAACGAGATTGTTTGGCTTGTTGCTGTAGATTGGTCAGTTGTTGTATTGGTGCTTGTAAACCAACCGCAGCCAACGTCGCAACAGTCGGAGCATGCCAACACCAAATTCCATGTTGATTTATCGGTTGCCACCAATTTTCATGGCTTTTTTGATACCAAAGTTTGTATTGATGATAAATTTCTTTAGCCTGTACCAGCCATTGTTGTAAGGCCTCAACATTTTCAAACGTAGGGGAAGCATGAAATGCCTGGACCTCATCTTGGCTTTGTTCCGCCATATAATGGCTAAACACATGATGCGAGAACAAATGCCGATAGCGCTTAATATCGGTGAGTATTTCATTAACATGCACTAAAAAATTTTCAGTTTCTGCTAACTTGTTTAAAAAATCAGGCACCGACTTTATTTCATATAAAAACTGTTGAAAGGCTTCAAACTCATTGTCTGATACGCTAAACGCCCGCCATGTATTAATGAGTTTTTTCACCGGCACCGATAAAACCTTGGTTTCCTCATCTCGCTGCAACAGCACCGCCGTCGATTGTAAACGCTCCATGGATTGATACGCTTTTTGGATTAGTTTTTGGATCGCCTGTCGCTGGGTCATGGGTGTCCAGCTTTTGGGCAGGGTAATATTAAGTCCTTCCGATAATTCAATCAATTGCTGGGATTGTTGCTGGGATAAACTGCAACCGGGTTTAATTTCATCATACATCAACGGGGTTGGAAAAATTTCATAGACCTCTCTGATGGATTTTTTGTTTTTTATCAGATCCAATTCACCTTGCATCACCAGCAACATCAATAAAACATGGATTTGATCGGGCACTAAACCAAAAATGGATTGCTGTAAATGTTGGTAAATCACACGGGGAACCGGCTGGTGTTCGATTAACGGCAATAACAAACCAATGAGATCATTTTTTTCTAGCCTGCCAGCAAGCACATATTCTCGCCCACGTCGTTGCAATAAACCCATGCGTACCAAATACGCTTCACGGATAATTTTGACATAATCGTCAACTTCGCTATTAAGCAACTGTCCGTTGATAATGCAACGCATAAAAATCCGATAGGCTTCTTTTGGTAGTGGGCCATGGGTTGGAGAAAAACGCTCAAAGGCGGGAAATTGTCGACGTAATAGCCACTCGCCCATGCCCGTCAGCCAATCGGAGAAGGTTTTTTTTAGATGAAAACGTGGCATATCTTCAGCACCGCCACCAGGAGCATACACTGTCGCTTCGGTATAGGATTGACGTAATTGTTGTTGAAATAGGTTTAATCGTTCCTGGACACGTTGCCCTAAACGTTGACTCATATCCTGGCCGGTCACTCGCTGACTCAGTTTGAGCATTGCGGCTAACTCTATCCAGTCATGCGTCATTGTCATTTTTTTAGGCACTACCTGGTAATCATTCTCGACCCCTTCGACACTGCCCCAGGGTAATCGCAGACATAGACCTACATCATCAATGGTTGGGGCGGTGGTATTGCCCAGATAAAATTCGATGTGACGAACATGAAAATGCCAACGTACCTGGAATGTCTGCCACTGATCACAAGAGAAGATAAACGGATTAAAACCATCAAGCGGCAGCTGCTCAGTAATAAACTCAAACACCATGGGATCCTGGCCTTGCCATTCGGATATTTCACGTTGAATGCGTCTTTCTAATTCTGCGCCCCCGTCATCTTGTAAATTTAACTGATAACCGGCCTGCTTTTGAACAATATATCGGCCATGATCGCATAATTTTTTTAAGGTGCTATCAACGATTTTTAGGTTTTTGCTTGGATCAAGCGAAGTGGCTGAAAATAATAACCAATAAGTGCCCTCTGCCGGACTCATCACTTCTCGACGTGGTGAGACATGCACAATAATCAATAATTTTATGAGCTGTTTAGCTAAATCGATTAACGCACGGGTTTCAAATAAGGTGGATAGATTTTCACGATAATACGGTAAAACATGTTGTGCGATTGATAAAAACTCGGGTTGTAATTCAAATAAATCCTTAAAATGATCAACGATATAATCCGGGGTAATCAGGCTACCCCAGACCCGTTTAGAAAACGCGGCGATGCCCCGGCTTTTATCACCTGCCAATTGTGCCACGGTAAAATCGACGACCCCTCTTGATTGTGAAAAACAATCACGAACTTCTTCTAAAAAAGTTAACGTCGCCGGATGTAGCGGATACACTTGCTGTAATATTTCAAGATCAATGCCTGTGCGTGGATACAAGGCCTTTAATTGTTGAATCAAAACATCAACTGCCTGCGCATATCCTGGTCTTTTTACCAAGATACTATTGGCAATCAGTTCTTGCACATGGGTTGGGGTCAATAAATAACGTATCGGGTAGCGATCTTTTATTTTGCGATATAAGGCGTATTCCAAATCACCGGTGTGTTCGATTTGCTCTTGCATGGCCGCGATAATCCAAAAGCGATGGTCCATGGCCCATTCACCCATGAATTGTAAAAAGCGGATATCTTCATTAAAGGCCGCTCGATCGGATTTTGAGCGTAAAAACTCAGATAATTCATCGATGACTAACACGATGCCGCTGGTCCCAGCATCATCCAACGATAACCGCTGCCACGCATCACGCCGGTCATCGACGGCGGTTAAACCCAAGGCATCGAGTACAATATCCTCCAAGCGATGATTGGCACTATAATTTAACATCGATAAGGTGATAACCTTCAATGGCACCGAGGCCAATTGATGGTCGCGTATTTGTTGAGTGAGATAGGCAAGAAAGTGTGATTTACCTGAGCCATATTGGCCAATCAAAAAAATACCACAACCTGAGCTTTGGTTAAGTGCGGAAGTCATCGAGGTTAAATAACTTTTGGTTTCTGCCGTCACAAAATAGCTATCACTAATCCAATGTGGACGCTCAGCAAGCAAATCATCCAGTCGCACCACGGTCGGATGGGAGGCAACCGTGACGAATTCAGCCACGGTTTTCTGCGTTGTTGGTTGATCTATTTTTGACAAAATTAATGATTCCGGTAAAAAAATAGACTAAAATTTACTCACATGAGTCAAAAAAACCCGATAAAAAAACAGCATGTGTTGGTTATTATACGCAACTTAAAAATTGCGATTAAACAGAAACATTGGCAAGAGGCACAACAACTACTGGAACAAATGTATCTCGAAGCGCCGCTTGCTATCGAAACATTGGGCCTGGAATTTGAGTATTTTATTCGCACTCAGCAATATGAGACCGCAAAATTAAAAGAAAAACAATTGATTAACCTTTTTCCTGCATCCTCTCGGCTATTTTTCCTACGAGGTTTGTTGGCCTATCAATTAAAAGATTATGCGACGGCTATTAGTCATTTCCAAGAAAGCCATCATATCCACCCCCATTGGAACAGCGCTCGCTGGCTTGGCAAAGCTCTCACTCAGTGCGGCCAATTCAATGAGGCCAAGTCCATATTATTACCACTTTGCCAATCCTACCCCATCTGCCACCTGGATTTGGCCTGGTTATATGAACGCCAAAATGAGCAACCTGCTGCGCAAAAGCATCTACAGGCCTATTTAACCATCAATCCAAATGATGAATATGCCAACTCGACACTCAATCGACTGCGAGCGCAGCAATTAACACCGGGAGAAATGCTAGAACAGGTTAAGGTATTAGAAGAACTAGGAGAAAAGATACCCGAGAAACTGCAACCCTTGTATTTAGAGAATCTACTAAAAACAGCTAAATTCACCGAGGCACGAAAATTAATAGACACTCAAAAAAACCAAATGAGTGATAAAATCAAAGTCGAACTGGCTTGGGTTGCTTATCAATATAAAAGCTATGATCTAGCCTTTACATTATTTTTTGAGACATTAGAGAGTCACACTAATAACTACAAACTACTGCGCGCTCTGGAACATGCGGCGGCACAAGTGGCGCAATTAAAAAAACTGCAAGAAAAATATCTGGCACTTGCACCCAATATAAAAACGTTTTACGGTAGAATTAAAAAATTATCACAGAGATAAACGCTAGCAATTCAATCGCTTTTTATAATAAAAAATAATCCATATGAAAAAAATAAGACCCTTATTTCACCCCAATATCATTGATATAGAAGCTTCTGGTTTTGGACCATTGAGCTATCCCATAGAAATCGGTATCGTCTTGGCATCCGGCAAAGGTTATTGCAGTTTGATCAAGCCACAACCACAATGGACTCACTGGGATCACAATGCACAAGTGATACACCAGCTGAGTCGCGATACATTAGAAAAACATGGTAATGACGTCTTTACTGTGGCTAACGAATTGAATACGCTACTTGCAGGACAAACAGTATATTCCGATGGCTGGGTAGTTGATAAACCCTGGCTTATCACGCTTTTTCATGCAGCCTGCATCCCACAGAAATTTACCATTAGTGCCTTGGAAATGATTCTTTCTGAATCTCAAATGAACATTTGGCACGAGACCAAAGCCAGTATTCTGGAAAATTCCCACTTTCCCCGCCATCGTGCCAGTACCGATGCCAAGGTCATACAAGAGACGTATATCAGAACATTTCATGATGCCAAATGCACTTCAAATTAGTGCGATAGGCGACTTCCAGAGAAAGACAAATCATAAAAGCAAAGCGATCTGATGATACTAGGAGAACAGCATATCATACCGCCACCGGCGCAGAAATATGCGGATGTGCTTCGTAACCAATGATTTCAAAATCATCAAACACATAATCAAAAATAGAAGCCGGTCGTCTTTTGATTTGCAGGCTAGGTAAAGGCAAAGGAGAGCGGGAAAGTTGTAAATAACTTTGCTGCATATGATTCGAATATAAATGAGTATCACCACCGCTCCAGATAAACTCTCCCACCTTTAAATCACACTGCTGGGCAACCATATGAGTGAATAACGCATACGAAGCAATATTAAACGGCACCCCTAAAAACACATCCGCGCTGCGTTGATACAATTGGCAACTGAGTTTATTTTTTGCCACATAAAATTGAAACAAAGCATGGCAAGGTGGCAACGCCATATCCTCCACATCGGCTGGATTCCAAGCCGTTACAATGTGGCGACGGCTGTAAGGATCTTTTTTAATTTGTTCGACTACGCGCTCAATTTGATTAATGGTGCCGCCATCACGACTCGGCCAGGCATTCCATTGCACAGGATACACCGGCCCAAGATCTCCCTGCTCATTGGCCCATTCATCCCAAATGGATACATTATTTTCTTTTAAATAGGCAATATTGCCCGACCCTTTCAAAAACCATAACAACTCATGAATAATTGAGCGTATATGCAATTTTTTAGTGGTTAATAATGGGAATCCGGAATTTAAATCAAACCGCATTTGGTAACCAAACACACTAAAAGTACCGACCCCAGTACGATCGGTTTTTTCAATGCCCTGTTCTCGAATATGTTTTAATAACGAAAGATATTGTTGCATAACTTATGACTTAACCCTGGGTGCAAGCGCCCCTTTTTTATGTGCCCACCAAAACAAAAATATCCCGCCGATAATCACTGGTACTGACAACAGCTGGCCCATCGTCAACCAGTCAAACGCAATGAACCCCAGATGCGCATCGGGCTGCCGAAAAAACTCATTAAAAAATCGGAAGACGCCAAAACATATAAGAAATAACGCCGACACAGCCATCGGCGGTCGTGGTTTATGAGAATAAAGCCACAAAATAACAAATGTCACCAGACCTTCTAAAAAGGCTTGATACAACATAGAGGCATGGCGCGGTAATTCACCCGCATGAGGGAAAACCATACCCCATGGCACTTCGGTAACCCGTCCCCACAATTCGCCATTGATGAAATTCCCAATACGGCCCGCACAATAACCCAGAGGCACTAAAGGTGCGACAAAATCCGCCACCTGGAAAAAACTCTTTTTATGGCGGCGAGCAAAAAACCACATGGCAATCATAACGCCTAATAAACCACCATGAAAAGACATGCCGCCCTGCCATACTTTAAACAAACTCAGCGGATCGTCCAGCAAGGAAGGAAAATTATAGAACAGCATATAACCAATCCGGCCCCCTAAGATCACGCCCAGGGCACCAAAAAAAATCAAATCCCCCACTTGGTCTTTATTCCAACCTCGGTGAGCTTGTTTGGCACGCCAAATCCCCAGGCCCCAAGCAACAGAAAACGCGATGAGATACATCACACCGTACCAGTGGATTTTCACTGGACCTAAATCGAGCAAAACAGGATTAATTTCAGGATATGTAAGCATAATCAGCCAAGTTTATCATGGAAAATGGAAGAATAAATTATTTTAGCAAAACATTGATACCCAATTATAGCGCACAACCTATGGCAAACAATTGACGGATAATTTTTAAGCATCATCCAATAACACAAAAAATCATCATCACGCCCCTTCAATACCTCGCGCATCCAAATAAGCGTGTTCTGATATCTCATGCCAAGCCGTCGCTTGCTGACGAAATTGGTGTAATGATTGGTAAATCTTTTTGCTATGGCTGTCTTGCCCAGCAATGTCCGATACCACCTCTTCAGACAACACACGCAACTGATGCAGCACATCATCCGGTAGCCGTTGAATGTTGACCTTATGTTTGGATTTCAGCGTTTGCAATGCGCTGGCATTACGAGCGGTAAATTCGGCGGTTAACTGCGTGCCTGCAACACGGCAAGCGTAAAGCACAATGGTTTGCAAATCTTTGGGTAACGCTGCTAAGGCAGTTTTATTGATGGTGCATTCTAAAATACTACCTGGTTCGTGCCAGCCGGGGTAATAATAATAGTTGGCGGCTTTATAAAATCCAAAGGCGAGATCATTATATGGCCCCATCCATTCAGTCGCATCAATAACGCCGCTTTTAAGTGCTGTAAAAATTTCACCGCCGGGAATATTTACCGGCACACCACCCGCGCGTTTTAATACTTCCCCGCCCAGTCCCGGAATACGCATCTTTAATCCTTTAAGGTCCTGTAATGACTGGATCGGTTTATTGAACCAACCGGCCATTTGCACCCCGGTATTACCCACCGCCGCTGGCACTAAGTCAAAAGGGGCATATAATGCTTTCCACAAATCCATACCACCGGCCTGATACAACCAAGCGGTCACTTCTTGACTGGTTAACCCAAAGGGAAAACTTGAAAAAAATTGTGCGGCAGGCGCTTTACCTTTCCAATAGAGCGCGCCCGCATGTCCCATTTGTGCCACGCCATTAGAAACTGCATCAAAAACTTCAAGCGCAGACACTAACTCTCCTGCCCCGTACACTTTTACGGTCAGGCGCCCACCAGTCATTTCGTGGATGAGCTTAGCCAGGTAATTAGCACTGGTTCCCAAACCTGGAAAATTTTTCGGCCAGGCCGTCACCATCTTCCATTTAATTTTGTTAGCGGCATGTACCACCGGCGCAGCTGTTACTGCACTGCCTGCTGCAACCGTAGAAACTCCAAGTGTTTTTATAAAACGACGTCTATCCATTGAACAACCTTAATCAGTTTGTAGGGCATACAAATTTCCACCCTTCTAAAAATTTTTTTTAGATAATTTTCGTTGACTATCTAACATCTTACATAAGATTTACTATTTAATATTTTTTCAGCTCCAGTTAAGCGAACAAAAAAAGACCGCCACGGTCTACTAATGAGCATCACTTTTGGGTATAATTAAACAATAATAACAATAAGGGAACCTGCTGGAAAATAAAGAAAAACAATAATAACAAAACCTTACCTGAAAAACAGCAGACTTATCTGCATCAAGCAGACCCCAATTCATTTCCTTTGTGAAGATTAAAACATAAATAAAAAGACCGTGTTAGAAAAAGCGGCATAAAATCATTAGTTGTATCAAAACAATCATTTAATTCTACATTTTGCATCAGGACGTGTGAAATATAGATTTAACCTGTGGGAAGGGAAAAACAATGATGACTCGTTTAACATCGGCTGCCATCCAGGGCAGCCTGCTTGCATTTCTATTATTTCTTGTTGCTTGCTCAGAGCAAATTTCAGCACCATCTGCCGTATCAAATAATAACGATAACGATAGCAAACAACAAAACCTGATCAGAAACCAGCTCATGCCACGCGTTGTGGGCGCCTGGTCCACACCAACAACACTGGCCACTGAACTCGTCGATAAATCACAAAATGGCTATTTTATCGGACCGATCAGTCAAGCACTGCAAAATGAACAATTTTTGCAATGGCGTGTTGAAATTGTCGCGCAATCCGGTGAATTAACCACAGTCAGTCAACAACGCACCGTCACTAAATTTCGCGAATCGCCAACCAGTGAATGGCAGGACAATGCACCCACCGATCAGTTAACAGATCGATTGCTGAGGTTTCCAAAGTATTTCCGTTCACCGCAAGGTGTATTGTATGCACTCTGGCATCGCAATGGCTCGCTATATTTCAGCTTCAAACAGGCAGGACAAAACTGGGAACCTGAAGTCAAAATTGCTGCCGGGTCATGGGGGCATATTGCGTTTGATGATCAAGATAATGCGGCAATCTTCTGGAGCCATCCTATTTTAGCGGGACTGACCCATATCAATGCCCGAATGTATCAACCCGGTACCGGTTGGATCAGTAATTTACATGCCTTGGAACAGCAATATCCTGCTGGCACCAAGGGGTTGCCATTATCCAATCTTTCCGTGACCTATAGTAACAACAAGTTCCACGTGGTCTGGTCAGACAATACTGGTCCCAACCAAGATCAATTGCGTTATGCTAGTCTGGACAGCATCCAAGGATGGCCCAGCGAAGCAAGCACCCTAACGTATCCGTTGCTAAACAACGGGGAACATGTGACTACCCTGGATTTCACCCACAGTGATAGCCTTAACGAAAACCAACTAGTCATTGGTATCACTAATACACAAGATGGTGAACGGCGCGTACTTGCCACGTCTCAGAAAAATAATCAATGGACGCCAGCCACACGTGTTGACGAACATGATACTACGGTAACAACCGCAAAAACCCTCGCTATGAAAACAAGCATGGACGATACCGGCATTAGCATCGCTTGGGTAGAACAACAACAAGCCAATACCGAAACCTATCAAATTATCAAAACCCGCAGTTATGCCATCGATAGCGGCTGGAACGCAACAGAAAATGCCAGCCCAGCCCGATTAACCAAAACCACAGATCCTGCGGTAACCCTGCCCGATTTACAAATCAAAGACTTTAACATCGCCAAGGATAACACCATGCTTGGCATTGCCTGGGTGGAGGCGACGCCAACCGCCAGCGAACTGCATACCGCAAACAAAACTGGTACCGCAGATTTCACGACACCACAATTGATCTATACCAGCCAAAACGCCATGGCAATACTTCACGATACCCAGCTCAGTATCACGGCAGATAATGCCATCATGATTTCCTGGGTCGAGGAAATACCCGCTGCAGACGGCATCGAATACCGTGTCATGGCCGCTGATTATCAAGGTGGTGGCAATACCGTCACACCCACACCGACACCACCGGCTCCCCTTCCACCCGAGCAACCCGCCGCTGCCTGGACAGCAACCAGCGACGTATGGACGGGCAGTTTGTTTGCCACCTCAGAAGCCGTTTTTGTTGGACCAACTATTTATATCAACGAAACCACCGGCCAAAACCTGATGGAATTCCAATTTGGAGGACAATTTAGCGCCTTGACCGGTGACTTTGGTGCAACGGAAAGCTTCATATTGGTGGATGATGGTACCGGTAGCTACGCTGACAACTCCCCCATTCCAGCCGCTGACGAAGGTATCGAAAATGTAGGCTCAGCTATTGATGCAGTCGATGGCAATATCTACTTCATCTGGTCGGTTGACACAGACTTAAAACTGGCCACGTTTAGTGGAGGTGCTTGGAACGCACCGACGGTAATAAACAATGGTGACAAACCCGTGTATGCCCGCATCGGTGCCAATCCGATCGGGGGTGCAGTTGTGTTCTGGGCCAGTGGTACTCGCAACGAGTATCAATACAATGGTCTAGACATTAGCGCTGGCGGCACACCCGGTACCGCAGGCACAAAAGACGCGGCCGTATTTGATATTCAAGAGGCTATCGTCAACCAAGAAGGTGAGTTATATGTAGCTTCATTAAACGGCGATATCGATAATTCTTTAGCTCCCAGAAATATCACCTTACATCGTTTTACCGCTGGTTCCTGGAGTGAAGCAAAAAGCGAACTCACTAGTGGCGAATTTGAAGGGCTTGATTTATTACGCAGTAATCTTCAACTTGCAACAGCAGCAACGGGCCGCATTGTGGTGGTATTGGATGCATTTATAGAACTGAGTCAAACAAATTTTCGACGCAACATTTACAGTAACTGGATCAACTTCAGTATCGGTTGGGATGAATGGAATAACATCGACTTCAACCTAGGGTTCCCGAATGATCGTATTGATGAAAAAGTGCAAGTTGCCAATAATAATAATGGCACAGTCATTGTCGCATGGGCAGAAAAATCAATCGATCCAGCGACAGGAGATGTCGCCTATTATGTACTTGCCAGCCAATACGAATCAGACCATCATCCGATTACGCTCGGTCACTGGGGACCGCCCATCCCTGTTTCCTCTACGGCTATCTCCGAATTCGGCACAAGCCCTGCGGTAGCAGTGAGCGAAGCCGGCGACGCAATTGTGGTGTGGTTAAACTATAACGTACAAAGCGGTGCTCAAGACTTATATAGCAATGTCTTAACCGGCGATACTTGGGGTCCCGCCGATGAAGTCATCGCCTCTTTTAATTCGGCAACCGATGGTATGATCACCAGCCCAAGCATCAATATAAGCCCAGGCGGCCTAATAACGGTAGGATGGTTGCAAACCACGCGACAGCTTTTTTCTCGTGATTACCAAGTCGTCACCAGTACCAGTACGTTTTAATATTTTTAATATTCAACTTGAATGCATGTGATTTTTTGCTTTCGCCAATTGATCATATGCATTCACTTCTTACGCTGAACTGGCAATCAAATCACTGCAACTGTTCTCTAGTTCAATCCAAAAAATAGTGCCTCCACTGGGCGCATCTTCAAAACCAATATGTCCGCCATGGGCATCGATAATGCCTTTGCATATACTCAAACCCAAACCCGTGCCCTCTTTGGCGCGAGTATCTGATGCATCGGCTTGACAAAATTTGGTAAATATTTTTGAACGGTATTGTTCAGGTATCCCTGAGCCATGGTCTCTTACACAGATACGAACCTTCGGATATTTGTCTTCAACAAATAGCGTGACCAAACCACCTGGCACAGAATATTTAATGGCATTGGATACCAGGTTATCCATCACTTGACGAATTCGAAAAGCATCGCCACTCATTACGAGGTTATCTTGATCTTCAGTAAACTCATAATTCAATGCCACTTGGTACTTTTCACAATATCCTTTGGTACCTTCAACCAGTTCCCTAATAAAGGATTTAAGATAAATATGTTCTAAATTCAACTCAAACATTCCCGAAGAAAGTTTTTGAAAATCGAGTAAATCATTGATCAAATGACTCAGCCGCTCACTATTGGAAAATGATATCTTTAATAGATCTTTTTGTTGTTGGGGTTTGCCGTCTAACATATTACTGGTTAACAATCCCAGTGCACCACGAATGGATGTCAATGGTGTTCTTAGCTCATGACTGACTGTTGAAATAAACTCATCTTTCATCTTATCCAGTCGTTTTAATTCATCATAGGCATTTGCTAAATTCTTATTCGCTGACTCCAGTTCTTTTTTTCTCAACTGTAACATGTCCGTTTGCTGCTGCAATTGCTGGGTGCGTTGTGCTACTCGTTCTTCTAAGACGCTGTTAACTTCTAATAATCGTTGGGTATTTTCATCAAATGATTCAGCCAACATTTCCAACTCATCCCCGGTTCCAACCGGTGAGCAAGGATGAATATCATTTTTCACTTTAGTGACTAACTTGATAATCGGTAACGATAAGCGATACCCGACTTGCCTAGCAATGATTAATGAAACTATCAATCCTAAGCACCCTAGGAAGGACACTTCTACCATCGATGCAATAATCGGCGCCCTGGCAATTTGTTCCGGTAATATCGCTTTTAATTTGGCATCAAAACTTGCCGAAATGGTGTGGTCTTTCGCCCTTTCCAATGCGAAATATCGACTATTCACTAATTGCCCATGATTAATTAAAAAGCTATTTTTCAAATAAAAAACATATTGATAGTCATCGTTTGGCAATACCATTTCCAAAATATCTTTGACATTCAATTCTACGGCAATACCGCCTTGCGGCGTATTATAATAGGTAATCGGAGAGGTTACGACAAAGGCATTGATGGTTGAATCATATTGTATGGTCCGCTTTGCTGTGGTAAGTGAAACACTGGTCGCTGCCATAGTAAACCATGCCGGTAACTCTTCTGAACTACTGTGAATCACCTGCCCAGAAAAATCAAAAGCAACCACGCTACGTATGCCTTTGGTATGAGAGAAATCATCAATAGAATCTAAAAAATAAGAAGACCGATTCGATACATCAATAAGGCTATTAATGGCTAAAGAGCTGGAGGCAAAAGCATCCACACTCTCCACTAAATAAGACAATCTTTGCTCTATTTGTTCTAACTTATTCGCGGCATTAAGCTTAAGCTGTTTTTCGACTTGATCGTTTAACCGAAAAATACTTAATGTCAAACTGCCACCCGCTAGAAGACAAAAAAAAGCAGCCATCATCACAGCAATTGTCGCAACAAATCGTTTTGTCAGGCTAACTTTGAAGTGGCTTTTTTTCATTGACATAATCAATTTATTTCGATGATAACGGCACTAAAATCCCAGCTTGATATTTTGCAAGAAAAAAATCCGACGAATCTAATGCATCATGATCTTTTGGGGTAAAAGGAGGATTGTATTCTCGTAGCAAGCCTTGATGCTTGGTAAGATTTTCCATAGCGACTCGTATCGCGGGCATTTTAATAGAAGCGGCTTGTGTTATCGCTTTTGCTAACAAATGCATCAAGTCATACGCATGGGCAGTCCCAGTTGGTGAAATAATACTCTCAACAGAATTGATCTGATAATGGTCTTGATATTTTTTCACGAAGGATTTTGCTAACACATTATTATTTTCAATAAAACTGAACGTCTGCAACACTCGCAAATCAACGTTATCTAACGCAGAGCCAGCCAGTCGTGAAAAATCTGCTCCAGTAATCCCCCAATGGGAAATAATAGGTAATTTATGCTTTTTATTGGCGATAATTTTCACAAAAGCGGCTGCTTCCACAGGGTTACCCACATAAATAATGACTTCAGCACCCGCCGCATATAAGGCATCTATTTTGTACTCATGCCTGGACTCTCCCCAATCAAACCACTGCTCACTAGCAGGTTGTAAACCTAGCTCCGAAAACGCTTTTAAAAAAGCACGATGATTACTTCTTCCCCAACCGTTATTTGCCAGCAATAAACCTACTTTTTCTGAAACCTGCAATGCCTTAGGTAATAAAAACCCAGCAGCGTCTTCATCTCTTACCGAGACTCGAAAAACAAAATTTGGGTCATAACTATTGTCGACAATAGACGTCGCGGCTGCCCAAGGATCTAAAAAAAGTATTTCCTTCTTATGAATTAAATCAAGCTGGGACAATACCACTGGACTGCTAATACCACCAAACACTGCGACAAGATTCGGTATGTCAGAAAAACGACGTATATTATCAATACCACGTGCGCTCACCATCGAGTTATCGCGTGCGACCAAAGCTAATTGATAACCCAACACACCCCCATTGCCATTGATTTCATCAATAGCAATTTCAATACCACGACGTATTGCCAAACCAGAAAAAGCCGAATTGCCTACCAAGTCAGCATCCAGCGCAATCACCAAGCGATCTTTAGAAAATTGTTTGTCTTCGTCCAAGGCTTGCAGTGTCAACTCAACCAGCCGTGTACCGATGGACAATCGATGTTTCTCTAGCACTTTACGTGACAGCTTTCTCATTTTTTGTTTCATTTTATCTGGTAGATTAACAATCTTGATATTCGTTTCGCTGATTTTAGCCAGCAGGTCGTCATTCATACGTCGTGCTTGACGACGCTGCTCGTCGGTCACATCTTTAGCGGATTCCACCAAAATATCTTGCACATCAACGGGCAATTGATCAAAAACGACTTTTGAAAAAATAAGCACTTGTGACAAATATCCATGACCACTTAAAATCAAATGAGATTGAGCTCTATGAAGCTTCATAGAATAAATCGAAGTTAATGGATTTTCTTGGCCATCAACAACCCCGTCAACTAATGCCTGATAGGCTTTTGAGAAATTGATGGGGATACTTTCAGCACCCCAAACAGCAAATTGATCTTTTAACGCTTGACTGCGCATAATGCGAAAACGCATATCTTTTAAATCATCCATATTCTGGATGGGACGATTGGCTGTCAGATGCTTAAAACCACTCTCCCAAAAAGCAACGCCCATCAAACTATGCTCTTTCAACTTTGACAATAAAGCTAAACCGGGCTGGTTATCCAAAATACGATAGGCAGATTCATGAGTGGGAAATAAAAAAGGCATATCAAATAACTGCATTGCGGGCACCAGTGCAGATAACTTGGCGCTGGGCGGTAAAATAATATCCAATTCACCTGTCTGGGCCATGGCAATCATCTCATGATCTGTGCCTAATTGTTGTGCTGGATAAATTTGTATTGATACCCGCCCATTGCTTCGCTGCTTAACAAGCTCTGCATACTTGATTGCCGCTAGGTGGATAGCGCTGTCTTGAGCCATATCATGACCAAAGCGCAACTGCATAACGTTAGATGCAGATGATGAAACGAGCTGACTTTCTTTTGTTTTTGTGCAATCCTGAAGAATAAGCAATAACAGAATACTTAACATGCTTATAAAGAGCCAGTATTGGAGTCTGCCACTGTTAACAAAAAACATGAGCATTCCCCTCAAATAAAAGCTCAACATACTTACTTAAAATCTAAACCGGAAAATGATACTAATCATTAATCCAATATCGACTGGGGGAATGAAAATATTTAGCAATCAACCATTAAGCATTTTTCCATGATGAGTATCACAGTTTAATTGCTTATTTTTGACAGATATACCCAAAGTACTTTGGGTATATCTGTTCTGCTTATGTAGACTGCTGACTCGTCGGTGGCGAATCGGGTGATATCAAACCAATGACAGTCCAACCTGCATTCGGTGTAATTTGGTGATCTTCAGTAAAAATATGCAATTTATTTTTTAGGTCAAGTGCAAATAAAGGAATAGCTCGGCTACCATATTTATTTTGGTAGTCATCGAAACTAAAGTTCTCCGTTAACCCAGTATCATGAATATCAGCGCCTTGGCTCATTAAACTGGATAATTTTGCAAAACTCACATCACTGCTAAATGCGATTTGAGCACGATCTTGATCGGCGATCTTTTTCTTTTCCGAGCGATCTTTTTCACCTGATGCTGGAATACGATAAATCGCATTATGGCCAAATTCTGAGCCATAGCGCATACTTGCCAACGCATTGAATTCTTGCTGAGGTGTCAACGCTAACATGCGACCCATCCCCACTAAATCAAGATGTCGATCAGCATGTTCCGATACCGCGCTGCCGTAATAGGTGGCTAATCCAGCCATTCGGGCTGTCGCAATGTTTTCCCAGTTCATATCTGTTAATAACACACGATAGCCATTATCGACTAACGCTTTAGCTATTGTACGTGCAACGGTATTGGCACCAATAATAAGAAAACCTTTCGGCTCTGGTTCTGCCACACCTAACTTGCGCGCTAACAGACCGGCCGTAGCACTTTGCAGAACCACCGTACCAATAATCACCATAAATGCCAAGGGAACTAACAAATAAGCTTGCTGGTAGCCTTGCTCTTCCAAGCGAATGGCAAACAATACGGTCACCGCTGCCGCAACAATACCACGAGGTGCAATCCAACTAAGCAGCGCACGTTCACGCCAATTGAGCGACGAGCCAAACGTCGCAACAGCCACTTTTAACGGACGCGCAATTAGCTGAATGACAACAAACACCCCAACGGCCGCCCAACCCAACTGTTCAAAATGTTCAAAATTAATCCGCGCCGCCAGAATGATAAACAACGCGGAAATCATCAATACACTCAAACTTTCTTTGAAATTGAGTATTTCTTCGGTATGCACGCCTTTCATATTTGCCAGCCACATACCCATCACCGTTACTGCTAATAATCCAGATTCTTCCTGCAGATGATTGGATAAAACAAACACACCCGCCACAAAAGCCAAGGCTGCCACATTGTGTAAATATTCAGGCATCCAATGCCGACGCAATATTATGCCGAAACAATAACCAGCCAATGCGCCAAGCGCCAAACCCACAGCGACCACGATGCCAAAGACTGTCAAACTGTGCATCAAGGCCATATCCGGTTTAGTAGAAATAATAAACTCGAACACCAAAACAGCCAATAAAGCACCAATGGGATCAATAACAATCCCTTCCCAGCGTAAAATATTGGCAATGCGACTATTCGGTCGAACCGTCCTCAACATAGGCACAATAACGGTGGGTCCAGTGACCACCATCACCGCCCCAAACAAAAACGAAAGCTGCCAGGAAAAATCGAGCAAATAATGTGTTGCACAAGTAATCACCAACCCTGTCACCACCACACCGCTGGTTACTAATCGGCGCACCACTTGCTCTAAACCACGTATCTCGTGAAATTTAAGTGTTAACGCGCCTTCAAATAGAATAATTGCAACACCTAATGAAATAATAGGAAACAATAGATCGCCAAACAATTCGTCAGGATTTAACCAACCAAGCACCGGCCCGACAATAATGCCAGTTAATAACAAAAACAAGATGGCTGGCAACTTGACCCACCAGGCAAACCACTGGCATAAAATAGCTAATAGGCCGATGCCGGCCAAAATTATCATTGTATGTTCCATTATAATTTATCAATAAATTGTTGTGATTGATGAAACCGAAAAGCGCGAAAAACCCCACTTTATACTCGTAGTGTCTGATATTTAGGTGTTGAGTGCTATGCCTATTTTTGTCCTGGCAAGGCGAAACGACAAGTAATAGTCGTTCTTATTGCGCGAAGTTTCAACGCCGCCAGGGCGAAAATAGGCCAGCAATAAAGCCTAAATATCAGACGCTACGAGTATATATCCGGCGCTAAGTATAAGGAATGATAACAGAGTTAAAAGGCATCATTCAACGCCCAAATGAATCCATTTCAGTTGACGAAGAGTAAGCGCTGTCTGGAATAGATACGAATGCAATAGTACGTTATTTTGTACAGAATGGTCAGTCTCAACCGGTTTTAAATACTTATTTCAATACCTAAAGACATCAAACCATAAGCTTTGTTAAAACGATGCGCGGTCAGTACATTGTAGGTTAAAGGAATCTCCCCCAGCCAGCGTCGATGATAATATTGTCCACGAACAAAGAGAGCCGTTGTTTTATATAATTTTCGGGTCACTTGCGCCAAACCAATCACATTAGTCGTATAGGCTTTTTTTCCGGAACTGATCACCAAATTATCCACCTCACTATCGATGAAAATAGCACGTAGTCCCGCGTGTAACGCCCAGTTATTGTTTTTCCAACGGATACTACCGCCCAACTGTTGATAAAAATAGTGATATTGAACCCCCAAACCAGGCCCAGGAAATGAACTGCGAGTATCAGTGCGTTTGACAGTTAAGACTTGACACTCCAACGTAGCCGACTGCGCTAACTGCAGCGTTACAGCTTGCCGTGAGGGAGAGGTCAATAGATATGGACAACCATCGTAATTGACAAAGAATTTATCAAAACTGACTTCACTGCGCCCTACCCCAACATATAACGATAATGCCCAGTGAGCTCGCATCATCCAGGTGCCAATAACATCAAGTTGATGCTGTTTATCCTTGACCTTGGTAATCGCTATGTTATCAACATCCACATTTAATAAGTTTGTTGCGGAAGATCGCTCGATCGTCGCTGCGTTATTCCACCAATAACTATAAGCCACGGCAAGTGCAGGCCTTGCTTTTTTTTGTGTTAACATATGCCATTGACCAGCCAATTTCCAGGTATTGATCTGAAGCTTTTCATTGCCCAAATCAAGCTCTCGCTTCCAAACTAGGCCAGTGACTGATAAGTTTCGTGTGAACTTAAAATCCAAATGACCACTATATCCATGATAATTACCAACCGTGGTCTCGGAAAATTCAGTATCTTGCTCTCGTATGCCAAAAATATCAAGCGACTTATTCACCTGATCAAGCGTTAAAGCAATCCGTCCATAACTAAAATCATTGGCTTGATGGGGACTCAGATAAGCATCCAGGGGAGCGGCAGAAAGGCGAGAAAAAATAACCAAATACAGTATTAATAAAAAAAATTTTACTTTTTGTTTCATTAATGCACATCCCTGCGTATCCTCTTTCCTTGTTTTTCATGAAGAAATGGGCGACGCAATAACTTCCCGGTTTGGCATCTCATCTTCAGCCCGTCTTTGCCCGTTCTTCAATCACAAAAGCTCGAAAGAAAACAACTATTCCTGCACTTTTGCTCAATCAGAACGAGCAAATACAAACCAAATCTGAGCACCAAACCGGAAAGTTATCACGTACCCATTCCTAATTATTACGGTTTTACCGCAGCAAACTTAAATTTTTGATGTGGAAAAATAAAAGAGAAGAAAGGATGACAGACAGGAACAGATTATAATAATAAAACGATTCCCTTCCATAATCGATGAAAGGAGATCGTTAACGATTGACTCTTATTGCAAAGTTAGGTTACCTGTTATACCAGGACCGCTGACTGACGCGCCTCCAGACGTCGTCACAGTTAAATGATTCAGATTAGTATCGGTGTCATCTTTGACATTTACCTGTTGGCTATTTTGGTTAGTCACTTTAACCACACCGGTGGAAGAAAAAATCCCTTTAACACCGGTATCAAGAAACGGCCACCCCCCTGTATTACCTACTTTCTCGCGTACACGGTCGAATAAAGTAGCAATATTAATACTCAAGGTGGTCGCTGCACCCGCTGCAGAAGTGCTCACCATATCTTCTGCGGTATTCTGCATCGTCACTTCAGTCGTTGTGGTTCCATCATTATAGGAAACCGTTGCCTGACTGCTGCTCGACACCTTCGCCTGTAACGCGCCGTTGTTCAACACCGATAAGTTGATGTTGTTAACGATCACATGGATTTTTTTATTGCTTCCATCTAATAACATGGACAAGCCGAGTTCGACGCTCATATCCGTTCCAGGTTGCCCCATCGCTTGCAAATTAAACCCAAAAGCTGTCAGCGGTAGATTCACTGCGGCACCGCTGCTTTGAAAACCTGCCACCGTGTACTCGGTTTGATTTAACATGACTTGACTTGCTCGCAAAAAACTACCCACAGTCACTGTCACAGTACCGTCACTAGTTGCTTTCCCATCGGATACTTGAAAGGTAAACGTGTAAACCCCATCAGCCGCTGTGCTAGCATCAAACGTATAACTACCGTTCTCTGCCACCGTCACCACACCTGAACTCGGATCGGTCAACTTGGTAAAACTTAGGTTATCGCCATCGGTATCATTGGCTTGCAATGAATCAGATCCGACAGCTCCCGCCAAGACCGGTAAAATACCATTTTGAGCTATCGGTGCATTATTGACGGGGGAAGGCGCCTTAACAGTCACGGTGATAGTCGCCGTATTTGAATCTGTCTTACCATCATTAGCTTTGAAGGTAAACGTATAAGATCCAGCCGTTGCACTCGTGGCATTAAAAGTATAAGTCCCATTGCTATTGACAGTAGCCGCCCCTTGTGATGACTGAGCAACAACAGAATAAGCAAGCGTATCACCATCTTTATCCTCACCAGACAAAGTACCATTAGCTGATTCACCACTGGTGACAGTTAAGCTGCCATCAGAGACAACCGGGGGATTATTGCCGGGCGTCACCGCCAATACCGTGAGCGTAACTTTACCGGTATCTGAAGCCGTGTCATCAGACGCCTTAAAGTCAAACGAATACACCCCGGCTTCTGCCGTCGTCGCATCAAAAGTAAAGCTACCATTTTCATTGACCGTGACACTGCCTTGTGCAGGATCTGTGAGTTTAGTGAATATCAGGGTATCTGCACCGTTGATATCCTTAGCCGTTAAAGTGCCACTGAGCGTGTCGCCGTTATTCACTTCAAAGCTTGCATCATTGGCAATGGGCGCGCTATTACGTATCAACACCGCCACAGAGCCAATATTATCTAATTCTCCATCCGACACTGAAAAAGTAATCGTAAAACGACCTTTCGAACCATCTCTGGTATCGATTTTATAAGATCCAGTCTTGCCATCAATCAGTGAAACATTCAAACCTGCACTCGCAACAATGCTAAAAGTTAAAGCATCACCATCTCGATCGCGTGCCACAAAATGGCTTTCCACAATCTCCTCTGGACTCAAAGTCAGTTCACTATTTTTAGTAATCGGCGGATTATTAATTCCAATGGGTGCAACCACTGTGACTGTCACCATTCCATTACTCGGTAAACCTTCTTGCTCATCAAAAACACTGAATTTAACAGCATATATGCCAGGATCCGTATTATTTGCATTAAAGGTAAAACTACCATCGAGTTCCCCAGTATCGGTCAATGCCGCACGCTTACCCTCCGAGTCGGTAATGATAAACTTCAAACTCCCGCCAGCGCCATCATCTACAGCTACAAAATTGCCATTACCTATGGTTCCCTTTTCGACCGTCATACTACTATCGACAGCCTGGGGTGGTAGATTGCTCAAGCTTGAATCGCCAACCATAATGGTGAATATTCCATCCCCATACCGCTCACCATCAAATACCGTAAAGGCAATCTCGTGAAGCCCTAGTGCCGCATCAGTGACGTTAAAAGTAAAACTGCCGTCCGAGGTCCCGGTATCTGTTAATACCGCTCGACCACCATCATTCGAAGTAATGGTATAGGCTAATGCGCTAGTTTTTCCATCATCAAGTGCAACCAAGATGGCTGATAAGCTAGTACTCGTCGATCTATCAGCCTTTATCCAGCCATCCAATGCTTTCGGTGGCAAATTCGTTGCCATGATCACTACCGTCACTTTGCCTGTTGCGCTCGCACCATGGCTATCGGTCACCTTGAAAGTGAACTCATAAATACCTGCGCCAACACTCGAAGCATTAAAACTAAAAATCCCATCACTATTCACCGTCACTGCACCTTGCTCTGAGACAGTCAATAAAGCATAAGATAAACTGTCTCCCTCATCAAAATCGGTCGCTAACAACATACCATCATCTTTAGTGGTTCCTGAAACCAACTCGATGAAAGAGTCCCGTGCTACCGGTGCTGAATTATTATTTTCCGATTTCACTGCAATCGTTAACGTAGCGGTATCTGTTTCTGTACCATCAGACACTTGAAATGTCGCTATATACACACCAACCGCTTGCTCGGCTGCATTGAAGGTATATTCACCGGTGGTCGCATTGAGTTCAAATAGACTGCTATTACTTGATAGAATACTAAACGTCAACGTATCTGTCAGATCAGGATCAGCCGCACGAAACTTGCCCGTCCCTTTGGCTCCCTGTTGCAGTTGTAATGAGCCATTAAAAGCTATGGGTGGATTATTTTTATCAAGACTCATCACCTCAACAACAATTTCACCATAACTCTCACCACCAGAGGCATCAGCAACACGATAATTCGCCGTATAAAACCCAGCAGCAACCCCCTCTGAGTTAATCGTATAAATATCACCAGCCAAGCTGAACATATTTTTCGGGTTAATAAACTGATAGGACAAATCATCACCATCAAAATCGATGGCCGAGAAACTACCACTTAAGCTATCGCCTTGGCGCAACATGACAGCTAGGTCTTGCACCACTGGGTTCAAATTTGTCCCTAGCACAGCAATTTTTATTGTACCAGTATCCGTTGCAACCCTGTCAGAGACATTAAAAGTAAAACTATATGAACCAGAAGTTAATTCTGATGCATTAAATATATAACTGCCATCATCATTGATCGTCACCTTACCGGTGCTATCTGTAGCAATACTAAATGTTAATGTATCTTGCTCATTGAGCTCTTTCGCGAACAACCTCGCGGATTTCGATTGGCCGCTACGCACAGCTAATGTACCATTCATCGCTTTAGGCGCTTTATTTTTAGTAACATCACCCAACCCTTCTATACTGCCATTGTCTATGGCGCTATCTACGCGTTTAATCACACGTGCCGCCACGTGTTTGAGATTCATATTGTTTAAGGCCAAACCCACAGTATTTTGCACCACATTGGCAATCACCGATTTCACCTCTGCTGTACTTACCGTGCTGCTGGTGACCACATCTTTCGTCTCCGTACTCACCGCCTCAGCTAGCCCAGAAGAAACAGCCAGCAATACATTTTTTAATTCTTCGATAAGATCACCGGCATTCGCTACCCCTTGACCAATATCAGCACTACCATCCCCATCAAAATCACCACTACCATTCATATAAGTTTTAATGGTATCCATGGTGACACGGATCATTTCTGAACCCGACCCTTGGCTTTGCATTAATTTTTCGGCAGTGATCCCACCAATGGATTCATCAACCACAGTAGCGGCTTGCTGAGAATTAACAACCACAGCATCACCAATCGCCTGTACAATATTAGCCGCATCAAACCCCATATAACGTTGTTCTTTTTTTACCGCCTCTTCGACTGTTGATTGCAACATTTGTCTGACGGCGACAGGATCAAGTCCGCCATTTTCTTTAATTAACGGATGTTGTGCATTAGCAATAGTATCAGCTAAAGAATTCGTCATGACTTCAAATGAGCTTGGTGTCATCGGCGCACCGCTCACACCTTGCATCGCTGCCGTGGTATCGAGTAATAGTTGCTGCGCCACAATGGCCGCTTTTTGTGCTTTTTTTTGATCACTGGATGAAATATCAAGCTGGCTAAAATCAATATCTAGTACAACGCCTGTGGTATCTACCAAACCCAAGGCTTTAGCGACTTTTCGCCTGGCTTCATCCGCTGTTTTTCCGGATTCAACAAGCGTTTGGTGCAATGACGTCAAAGGTGTCACAAACCCAGACCCACTCGCCGCTTTCATACGGCCAGTAAACTTGGAAATCACATTGCCATTGGCATCCACATGAGTCGTGCCATCCATGCCGTCAACGATAATGGTTTTATCTACACAAATATTTTCAGCAAATTCATATTTACCTAGATTATCTGTCAGAACAGAAGGATCAGTACCGTCATCATAGACAGCGTTAGTATTTAAATCACACCACACACGCGCATTAACGATATATGGATCGAGCACCACACCTGAAATACGCACAGATGTATCTGATGGCGCTGAATCACTATCACTACTGCAACCACTGCAACCTGATAAAATAGACAGTATGCTACCGATAACTAATAAACCCCACTGTCGTACGGACGTCCCTTTTCCGATCATATATTCACCTTCGAGAAAAAATTTAAGAAATACTCATATAAAGTCATCAACCCCATATATGTTTTCACTATAATAGCAATGACTATGCCGTAAACTGGAATTCATCCAAAAAAACAATACGTTATCATTGAAAAATCATTTTTGATAAACATTAGGCATCGCTAAATAAATAATTTTTAATGTCGATAATAGGTGTGAGCCTGAGAGAGGTGTTAGACCCAAACGTCACTAAATAATGAGCCGTGGATCAGGTGAGATCACAGGGTTCGGATTGGAAATACAAATTTAACTTTATTGTTTTATACGAAATAAACCAACATACCATCAAATAAAATGGATTTTATAAAGCAAATCATAGTGTGGCTATTTTTCATTAGCCCATTGAATCATAGTGCCATCGCGAACCCAATGATTTATAAATTTGGTGTGGTACCTCAATATTCTGCACAGCGTATTCATGAAATTTGGCAACCTATTATGGTTGAGTTAGAGAAACATACCGGCATAAAATTTTTACTGGCGGGTTCTCCTACCATTCCCGCGTTTGAAAAACAGTTTCTTAACGGCGAATTCGATTTTGCTTATATGAATCCCTTTCATGCGATTAAAGCCATTGAAGTACAACAGTACACGCCAATGCTACGCGATATCGCCGAACCACTTATAGGCATTCTAGTGGTTAAAAAAAATAGTCAATTTCATGAGGTTCGAAGTTTAAATGGCCAATCAATTGCATTTCCGGCACCCAACGCTGTCGGCGCTTCTTTAATGCCACGCGCTGAATTACAGCGCCGATATCACATCAAAATTGAACCTCACTACGTACAAAGTCATAGTTCCGTTTATCTCAATGTCGCATTAGGGCGTGTCGCCGCTGGTGGGGGTGTACAAAAAACCTTTAACCAACAATCTTCTGCGATTAAAGATAAATTACGCATTATCTACCAAACTGAAAAAATAGCTTCACACCCACTGGTCGCGCACCAACGCATCTCTTTAGCGCATGTGAATCTAATTAAAAAAACCCTACTTGAATTAGCCAATACCGAGCACGGTAAAAAATTGTTACATCAGGTTCCTATTAAACAACTTGGCAAGGCACAACTTAGCGACTATTCATCGTTAATGAAACTTCATTTAGAAGAGTTTTATATCAAGGAGTAATAGCATGGTGGGCATCAGACTAAAACTGACCATACCTATTATTTTATTGTGGTGTATTCTGTATGGGGGGTTCAATTTTTATTGGTTACCGGCTTACTTTGAGGAAGACCTTCATCGTTATCGTATCCAACAAGAACAAAAAATTGATTTGTTATTTTCAGGCTTGATTGAATCCTTAATATCAGAAGATCTTGCGCATGTGTACTCATCCATTCATCGCACACTAAAACGACAAAAAGAGTGGCAAGCCATCACCGTATGGGACACGGTAGGTATGGAAATATTTCCCTTAGAGCATAAAACGATTCCAAGCAATTCACAATACCAAACTATTCATTACCAGATATATAGCACAGATAGCTTAATCGCTACCGTAAAACTTATTGTGAACCCATCGCAGCTTTTCACCGAGCAAGACCAACAAATCTTGCGACTGCAATGGCTATTTTTCAGTATTTTTATCATTTCAGTATTAGCCAGCATATCCCTGGAAGAGAAATTGATAAGACGCCCTATTTCGCGGCTTTCCGATGCAGCAGACCGGTTAGGCAACAGGGATTTTTCAGTTCAATTACCCATCACAAATAACGATGAAATCGGCCAATTGGTATCCGCTTTTGATACCATGCGCTCGAGTTTACAACATTACCATCAAAATTTGGAACAAGCCCGTGATGACGCATTGATCGCGACTCGCGCAAAATCTGAATTTCTGGCAAAGATGAGTCACGAATTACGCACACCGCTCAACGCCATTATCGGTTATAGTGAAATCATTGAAGAAGAATTACAAGAGAACTGTATAAATAGTCATACCGATGATTTAGCACACATTAAACATGCCGGCAAACATCTTTTATCATTAATCAACGACATCCTGGATTTATCTAAAGTAGAAGTAGGCAAAGCAGAGCTTGATATTGGCCGGATATCTTTACAAAACTTGCTTAACGAAGTCGTTGCTAGTATGCAAGCATTAGCCAAAAAAAATAAAAATAGCATCGAAATCATACAGACATCACAACTCGATGACATTTATAGCGATTCGGGAAAATTGCGGAAAATATTATTTAACATGCTCAGTAATGCTTGTAAATTTACTGAAAAAGGTCAAATTGGTATTTATGTTTACCCCTGCTCATTTCAGTCGCAAGCGTATTTTGAAATTGTCATCGAAGACACCGGCATTGGCATCCCGGAAAACCAATTAGAGCGGTTGTTTGATGCATTTTCACAATTGGATGATTCCTATAGCAGACGTTACCAAGGTACCGGTTTAGGGTTAACCATTTGCCATCAATTATGCAAATTGATGCAGGGGGAAATCACCGTTCAAAGCGAACTGGGTAAAGGCACAACCTGTCGCTGTTTATTACCCGTCAATTTAACATCTGCCCAAGAAATACTATCCCATCGAACAGAAATTGCCAGCTAAACCCTAACGTTTCAAAAAAAAGTGAGGAAAAAAGCTTTAGTTGCTGTATATAAGGGCGAACACGGAGGTTTTTCTAAATCGATCCATGTCACTCATAGTGAGTTTTAGAAAAAGTGAGTATTCGTCCTTAGATGCAGTAAATAAAGCAGTGAAACGGTTTTTAACCAGTTTTTTTGAAACGTTAGGGTAAGTATAATTAGTTTTCTACTCGCGTAAAAAATTTATCGATTAAATAGGGGTCATCAAAATGACGTCGTCCAATAAAGGCAATGGCGTGCGTACCCCATTGACGCATGGCACCCGGTGAACGGACACCCATTGGCCAGAATAGCCAACGTTCCGGTCTTTCACTACCAGACACTAATCCGTTATGGTTGAAAAAACTTTTCGCTCCCCCGGCGGGCAAAGCTAACGAACGCAATGTCTGGTATGTCGAAAAACCATATTCAACATCCAAGCGAATATCATTGGCATTGACTAACAGAACACGTTCAACAAGATGTGTTGCATGACTGATTCTCAATACAACCCTTTCAATTTTTTTTTGATCAACCATGTATTGGGCGATGAATGGTGGTTCGAAACCTTGATCAATATTAGAACGTGGTTGCATCTGTTTGCTCGGGTAGAATTTATGATAACAACCGCAATTGTGCGCACTATCATACATCAAGACTTGACCATCCGGGGTGAGTGTCACACGCCATGTCAGACCATCGAAATGACCGGCATAGATATCAAACTGACCATCGGCAGAACGTGCTGGAAACCAAAGAATATAATTTAATTGCGCTAAAACTTGTTTGTCTATGCGGGCATATGATACTTTTTGATAGACCACTGGCGCATTGATGTCGATGGCAGACTCGCTGGCATTCAACCAAACCGGACTCCCCACCCGATCATCGGCGCTAATCGTATCAACCGCTAAGATAGGCGCGTGTCTTTCCCATAAGCTCTGCCACTGAGAAGATGTATAGAGCGGCATGCCTAATGCATTTTCTTTGTTAATATTTTGCGCCGTTTCATTCATTTTTGGCAAAACCGATGGCATGACAATAGGCGGCCCATAAAAGGTTAATTTGCCTTTGATCGGAATATCATCCAATGGCTGTTGAAATTGTTTGGCCGTTTCCTTATGAAGTCTGTTGACCCCAAAGGCTACAGCTAATGAGCTGATGGGATACACACCAACAATGCGTTTTGTCAAACTATAATTATCTGGCACCGATATATTGGCCCGAAGCTGCTCTTGTAATGCGGTATGGTTTGTTACCTTATCTACCAACACGGTGGCACACGTTTGTAATGATTCAGTAATCGATGATTTCCCTGGTACAGCCATTGACAAGCTGTTTTGTAAGGAAGCCGGCAAGTTTTGGTATTCCAATTGGCGACCGGTGACTGCCAACTGAGCCATCGCCTGTAACCACTGGTGCAGTGCGACTTCATCGAGTAATTGAGACTGAAACGAAGCAATAAAGCGATTGACTCGAAATCCCGGAAAATGTGGCACTGCTACAGCTTGTATATCTTGCCCATTCACAGTCGCCACTACACGATCAAAGTTTTCTAAAAAATCGCGACATAATTGTGTCTGAGGATCATAAAGATGAGAAGGAAGAGTGTTCATTTTTCCCGCACACCCCCAAGTGGCGAATAAAACGAACAAAACAAATAATTTTGTTAACATCATATCAGGTAACATTAACAGCGGCAGGTTTTAACACAAACCGCTGTTGGATACATCATTTAAGGCAAAGTCGCAGATGACGCAAAGCCACCTAATAGTTGTTGTGCTCGATCGGTCTCATAACCACACTCGATGACTCCAAAATCATTAATGAAAGCCGTCGGCTTAAAGTAACTGAGCCATACCTCACCATTTTTATCCTCCCAAATCTTTGCATTTAATGGTTTGTCTTTGCGGGTTCCTCTATGGCACTTGCCAACAATAGTACCGTACAACGGATGGCTAAAGGTAATGACTTCACCATTTTTTGAAGCCATTATGTTTTTTTTAACCCGCGTGATGACCGGTACCTCCTCTTTGTTAAGTGCTTCCACAAATCGATCTGCAGTTTGCTGTACTGAATAAATACTTTTCACTGTCACATTACTGCCCCCAGCAAGTAATGTAAAAGACAAAACCCCTAAAAAAACACCAAGAAATAAACGGCCCATAGCTAAAGCTCCTATTTTTATCTGTGTTTTAATTATTTACAAAAGGATGGATTGCCAACGGGAGTGCCAAACAATCCACTTCAACGGCACTTACAGCACATGTCATTCCAAAACGGTTTGGTTAATAAATGATCTACGCACCCTCCGGCGTTAAACACTTTTTAACCAAACAGCTTCTTAACTTTGTTATCATGCCATATTAAGTATATAACCTAGTATTTGACTAAGAAGCAAATCTTGCTTAATTTAATTGAATCTGAATGATAGGAACTTGAGTTGGTTAAGGCGGGTTAAGCAGGCTACAATAAGATCCTTGGCCGCACTAAAACCTACGTTTAGGATATTGATAATATGCATGCAGTTGATCTTTATGAACGGCACCATTTAAGCATCGACGACTACCATAAAATGGCTGAAGTAGGCATACTCGCCCCGGATGTAAATGTAGAGTTGATTGAAGGAGAAATCATTGACATGGCCCCCATCGGAAGCCAGCATGCGGGCATGGTAGCCTATTTAATTGATTTGCTGACCCATCAATTAGCTAAAAAAGCTATTATTAATGTGCAAAACCCGATTATCCTCGGCACCCAATCCGAGCCTCAACCTGACCTATTGATATTAAAACCTCGAAAAGATTTTTATCGTCAGGCTCATCCGAAACCAGACGATGTTTTCTTGCTCATTGAAATCTCAGATACCACTTTACAATATGATCGTGAAATCAAAATACCCCTGTATGCAACATACAATATCCCAGAGATTTGGCTGGTTAACATTAAAGAGCAGCGTCTAGAAATCTACCGCACACCCCAACCCGGTAGTAAATTATATCAGGATATCAAGCTTCTAGACCGAGGAACAGCCTCACCATTAGCGCTGGAAATGAGTGTTGATGTGAACGCTTTATTTGAATAGCGGTTGAAGACAAGACAGGTCCAGTGACTGGATTACACAGCTACATTATCAATCAGCCGAGTATCACCGAGGCGAGCAGCGATAAATAACCTAATGTCCTCCTCTTTAACACCGTCCCACTCCGATAAAGTGGCCACGGAGCGTACCGAGAAATATTCAACATCAAATCCTTGTTGTATTAGCTCTTGGGTTTCTTGGGCAATTTTCTGTTGATAAGCCACGCCATTACTCTGTAAGTAATTCGCCACTGACAATAAACTTTGGTATAACAAAGGGGCTATACGCCGCTGGGCCATATTTAGATATTGGTTCCTTGAACTCATCGCTAAACCATCCGGCTCTCGCACCGTTGCATAGTTCATGATCCCAATGGGTAAATTAAGGTCTTCCACCATTTTTTTGATAATCAGCCATTGCTGAAAATCTTTTTCACCAAATATGGCTACATGCACCGGTAATATATGAAAGAGCTTGCAGACAATGGTAGTGACTCCGGTAAAATGCCCCGGCCGCCCTGCCCCACATAATACATCAGACCAACCAGGCACAGTCACTAAGGTAGCGGCGTGCTTGCCTGTCGGATACATCAATGACTCAGTCGGTTGAAACAATAAATCAACCCCTAGTTGAGTTAATTTTTCGGTATCCTGGGCCAAGGTACGAGGGTAAGCCGCTAAATCTTCATTGGGACCGAATTGCAGCGGATTGATAAAAATACTCACCACCACATAATCAGCCTGAGATTGGGCTTGCTGGATTAACGCGAGATGGCCTTGATGTAAATTACCCATGGTAGGTACCAGCGCAACCCGTTTATCAAGCGATCGCCAATGCGTTATTTTTGCGCGTGCTTGTTCAATATCCTGGCTAATGATCATGGGAGAAAACGAGCTCCATTGCTTGCACTGCTCCATCTAAAATGGTGACAAAACTCGTATTACGAGGTGTCAAACAACTCACCTTATCCTGACTCCGTTTCATTATTTATCGTTTTTCGATGGTGACACACTTCACTCAGTCATTGAGTTTGGTTAAACCACGATCAGGACATTGCCGTACTAAATTAGCAAGAACACCAACGCCCACTATTTCCAGATTCGGTGCAATGTCATTGAGTGGATATAATACAAAATCCCGATGAGTTAATTCGGGATGAGGAACCGTCAGTGTAGGAGAGGATATCTCGCGATTTCCAAACAACAATATATCAAGGTCTAACGTGCGAGACGCCCAACGTGCTGAACTACGCTGCCGATCATGCAGTTGTTCAATATGTTGTAAATGTGTTAACAATTGCATGGGTTCAAGCCGGGTGAACACGGCTAGCACCGCATTTAGATAGTCAGGCTGTGAAGCCTCATTAATCAATGGCCTGCTGAGATAAAAGGGCGATACAATATCCTTTGTCGTCACCCGTAATCGACTGATGGCAGAAATGGCTGAGCTGAGATAAGCACTGGAATCCCCTAAGTTACTTCCCAAGCCAATAAAAACCCGCTCTGCTTCTGTTAACACCTGACATTATTCTCGCTATCAATCAGGCGCTGCTGTTTTTTTGCGCCGACCGACGTGTTTTCGACCACGTATTAATTTATCTGTCATTTGGTGTTGACCCGCCTCATCCTTAAATTGATACTCTGTCCACCACTTTGCCAGGTCTTCATCTGCATCACCCACCTCTGAACGCAGTAGCAAAAAATCATAGGCCGCTCTAAATCGAGGATGCCCCAATAACCGCAACGAACGTTTTGGGGCACGCCGAATCAATCTGTCCTGCATCGCCCAAATATCTCGCATAGCAGCATGAAATCGCCGTGGCACAGAAACATGCTGGCTTTGCCCCGACATCACCGCATCCGAGGCCGCTGACATCGCTTGGCTTTCGCTCATACCGCGCTCTAAATATCGGCTTTTTAACCGTACCACCGGTCCCCATAAAAACGCTGCAAATAAAAATGCCGGGGTCACTGATTTACCTTCCCTAATGCGAAGATCAGTATTTTCAAGCGAGCGGAGAACAAAATTTAAAATAATCTCGCCATCGCTATAATTCACAATACAATCTTCTGTTTGAGGAAACAAAAAAGTAAATAAACGATAACGCCTTAGCAGCTCAAAAGAATGTTTGGCATAACCGGCAAAAAACAACTTAAGGGTTTCTTCAAACAAACGTGCTGGCGGCACACCTTCAAGCAAATGACCTAATTCATAAACCGGCGCTTCGGTACTTTCCTCCAAATTAAAATCGAGCTTAGCGGCAAACCGCACCGCTCGCAGCATACGAACCGGATCTTCACGATATCGTAATTCTGGATCGCCGATAAGACGTAATAATCCGGCCTGTAAATCTGCCATACCACCCACATCATCAACCACGGCAAACCCGTCAATATTGTAATACAACGAGTTCACGGTAAAATCGCGACGCAGCGCATCTTCTTCCAATGTACCAAACACATTGTCTCTGACAATCATGCCATTTACAATTTGGCCGTCATCACCTTGCTGGCCATCATGCTGACCTCGAAATGTGGCCACTTCGATAATCTCGTTACCAAAATGGACATGTACGAGACGAAATCGGCGACCGATCAACCGTGAATTACGAAACAGGCCCCGCACTTCTTCCGGTTTCGCATCCGTCACAATATCAAAATCTTTTGGTGTTTTCCCTAGTAGCAAATCACGTACACCACCACCCACCAAATAAGCTTGATGCCCTGTTTGCTTCAAGCGCATTAACACACGAATCGCATTTTGACCAATATTCGACCGAGATATATTGTGTTGTGAGCGAGGGATAACCTGCCTGGTCATTGGATTATCTTTCAAAGGGTTCCTTCTTAGAATATTCAATAATTTTGAAACTAACTTTGGACGACCTATCATTCAATCTTGTCTGATCCCTCATCCCACACTGATTTCTCGTTAGGCACCAAATAGCACTCCTATCTGCCTGCTCCAGAAATATCCCTGTGAAATCAAATTCGCGTCACGCCATTTTCAAACATTAGGTTACCTAATGCTAATTAAAACAAAAACTCAATAAATTTAAATTGTTAGCATTACCATAGCAATGTAAACATCGATAAATCTAATAATTTATCTTATAGTTATACAAGTTTAACCTAAAAACTTAAAAATATTGAAATTTTTCTAATTTGAATAGTTATCAAATCAAATAATGCGGCAATAAATTTGAATACAGATGGCAAGCTCATACTCGCTGCCATCGGTATCTTCTCCATTGAACAGGTGATCGATGATTGATACACCCAACACATAAACGCTCGAAAACCACCCCTCCCATCATCAAATCGCGTTAACGATGCATGGGCTAGTTGTCACGGGCTTCTGTCAGGGTAGGCGAGAATGGATAATTTTTAATCGATCAGTAATGCTGCCCACATGAATTTCGCTTAGAAAAATCCATGTGAAATCAAATTCCTCCGCGATTATCACCGGGTTAGATATAAAATGTCGATAACAAGGTCATTTTTAGCTGAACAATATGCAACCAGCATTATTCCATATGGGATACGAGTATAGGTTTTACTTGCTCCAATCCTGACTCAATGTGAACAAATAAATCGAAAAACTCTTCGGCCACATTCGCCCGACAGGCTTTAACCATGTTATCGCAGGCCGACGATAAACCTAACGCACCAATATTACTGCTGCTACCTTTAAGTGTATGGGCTGATTTTTCGATCGCCGATAAATCAGACGCTTCGATAGCCAATTTAATTTCATCAACATGCTTTTCAGCATCCTCTAAAAAAACACGAATCAGATCATTAAATTCATCCGCTAATACGTCTTTTAACATATCTATCGTGTCAATATCTATCATATTCATAATTTTATCTCTCAACGAGTGATATATGGAATCCTCCTCATACAATATTCCAATCCGGGTGCAAAATACTTCAACCGATAACGATACTCAGTCTATACTTGTAGCGTTTGATATTTAGGTGTTGAGTGCGATGCCTATTTTTGTCCTGGCAAGGCGAAACGACAAGTAATAGTCATTCTTATTGCGTGGAGTTTCACCAACAGTAGGCGCATTAGGCGACGCCGCCAGGGCGAAAATAGGCCAGCAATAAAGCCTAAATATCAGATGCTACGAGCATATTAACCAATCAATGATCGCAATTTGTTGGAAATTTTTTGTAATGGTAGTATATGTTGTGCAGCACCTAATTTTACGGCCTCACCAGGCATCCCCCAAACCACACTGGTTTTCTCATCTTGGGCCACTGTGGGGGCACCGGCCTCTAACATTTCCTTGAGTCCTTTTGCGCCATCATCCCCCATACCTGTCAAAATAGCACCTACCGCATTGGCTCCGACATTTTGGGCCACTGACCGAAACAACACATCAACCGAAGGTTTGTGTCGATTCACTGGCGGACCGTCGTTTAATCGACAAATGAACCGGGCACCATCGCGTTCGACCAACAAATGACTATGGCCTGGTGCAATATAGACATGACCTGGCAAAATCTGTTGCCCATCTTTGGCTTCACATACATTCATCGCTGTACAACCATTCATACGGTTAGCAAAAGGGCCGCTAAACTGAGCAGGAATGTGCTGAGTAATCACGATTCCTGGAGAATCCGCAGGCATTTGCACTAACACATCTTTGATTGCTTCTGTTCCACCGGTAGATGCCCCGATGGCAATAATTTTATCGGTGGTCTTAAAACTACCGATATTAGCATTTTTGCTGATAATGGCATCCGCCGAGTATTTAGGCGCAACTTTCAAGTGTTCCAGCGGTTTATCAGCAATCGCTCTTATTTTCGCACCGGCGGCTGCCTTAATTTTTTGGATAATTTCATGCGTATAGGCTTCCAGTTGGTGAGCCACATCGATTTTTGGTTTTTCAACAAAATCAACCGCCCCTAACTCCAATGCTTGCAAAGTGATATCTGCCCCCTTCTCTGTTAAAGAGGAAATCATAATCACCGGCATGGGCCGTAAACGCATTAGATTATTCAGAAAGGTAATGCCATCCATTTTGGGCATTTCAACATCAAGCGTTAATACATCTGGATTTAGCCTTTTAATTTTATCCCTAGCAGCGATCGGATCAGGAGCTGTCCCAACAACTTCAATCTGTCGATCAGAAGATAAAATCTCAGTTAATATCTGTCGTACTAACGCAGAATCATCAACAATTAATACTTTTATCTTATTCATTTAAAAGACACCTAAAAAAGTTCAATATCACCTACCACAGGATCAGTATTGATATTTTTCATATAGTTTCTTTCGCGCTCGATCACAGTTCCATTATGTAAAGACTGCAAGCGCTTGACTAATACTTTACCGCTTAGCGGAAAATACAAAACTTTACGAGGGCAGATATCTCCCACATCCTCCGAGGTCAGCTTGATACCTTCCATTGCTATATAGTTTCTAACAAACTCTATATTCTTGCTGCCAATGTCCGTCATTTGCCTTAAGATACGTCCACCACCAAATATTTTGACTTCGAGATCTTTTCGCTTTCCACCATATTTCAAGATATCATTAATCATGTGTTCCATCGCATAATTTCCATAACGCTCCGATTCACCACAAACCTGCTGACTGCCGCTGCCATCCGGCGTACTCGGCAACATGAAATGATTCATTCCCCCGATACCGACATTGGGGTCTCGAATACACGCCGAGACACATGAACCGAGCACGGTAGCAATCAATTCGTTATGTTTCGTGACATAATACTCACCTGGCAATATTTTGGCACTATACACCTCTCGAGTTTTATCCCAGTATCGCTTGATAGATTCAAACCCCGGTAAGCAGGGTAATAAATCATTCTCATGCGCACTATTCATGGTGTAACCTGTCACTGCCATGTCAATTACATCTCCGATAAATAGTTTTTCCTAACAATTCAAATCGCGAAGAAACCTTAAACAACGACTCCGAATGACCCACAAACAAATGACTATCGGGTTTTAGCATATCGGCATAACGATCAAACAAAATACGCTGTGTTGGTTTATCAAAATAAATCACAACATTGCGACAAAAGATCACATCAAAACCCCCTTTCATTGGCCAAGTTTCCATCAAGTTCAGTGGCTTAAAAGTGATAAGATCTTTCACATCTTGAATGACTTTAACACGACCTTGATGTGAACCTTTACCTTTTTGAAACCATCGCTGTGCTCGCGTTTTCGACAAACCCGCAATACGCTCCACGTCATAGACGCCTTCTTTCGCATGCGAGACAACATTAGTATCTAAGTCAGTTGCCAGCACTTTTATGTCCCAACCAGCTAACGATGGTAGTGTTTCGAGTATCGTCATGGCAATGGAATAGGGTTCTTCTCCCGTCGAACAACCCGCCGACCATACTCTGATTTTTCGCTCCTGCTGATTAGCTTTTATCAAATTGGGCAAAATAGCTTTTGCCAAATAATCAAAGTGATGTTCTTCTCGAAAAAAAGCCGTCAAATTGGTAGTAATTGCGTTAATAAAACATCCAAGTTCATCCGATCCTTCTTGAGTCACTAAATCAAAATAATCAGAGAACTTATGGATATTTAATTGCCGAAGCCGTCGCGTAAGACGGCTATACACCAAATTTTTTTTCGCATCAGAAAGTGAAATACCGGTCTTTTCTTGAATAAATTGCCGTATTCGATGAAAATCTCGATCGGTAAAATGAAATTCCCTTTCCTTTGTTAAGTTTTGGGCAAGTGATGTCATCAAATTGCACTCTCTATATCGGCGTAATTAGAACTCATCCCAATCATCGTCTTGAGAAGTCGATTTCGGCATGGATGGCTTTCTTGACATGGAATTCGATGTTGCGGACTTAACATTATGTTTCTTAGTGGATGCAGATTTTTTAGTCGCTGCCATGCCACCCAGTGTCGATGAACTACGATTTTCATCGACGGTAAAAAAATCCATCAATTGAACCAAGCTCTTCGACTGTTCATCCATCGCCTCACTGGCGGCCGCAGCTTCTTCAACCAATGCCGCATTTTGCTGAGTCACTTCATCCATCTGAGTAATCGCTTTATTGACTTGATCGATACCCGTCGATTGTTCCTGACTTGCCGCTGCAATTTCTGCAATAATGTCACTCACTTTTTTCACTGCACCCACAATTTGTTCCAGTGTTCGGCCTGACTCATCCACTAACCGGGTACCATCATCTACTTTTTCTACACTATCTTGAATGAGTGATTTAATCTCTTTGGCGGCACCGGCACTGCGCTGAGCAAGGTTTCTCACTTCGCCAGCGACCACCGCAAACCCTCGACCTTGCTCACCCGCACGGGCCGCTTCGACCGCTGCATTTAATGCCAATAAATTGGTTTGAAAAGCAATTTCATCGATCACACCGATAATATCTGCAATTTTTTTACTACTTGAGTTGATGGCTCCCATCGCATCGACCGCTCGCTCAACCACTTCTCCACCTTTTTCAGCCTGCTCTCTGGCACCCGAAGCTAACTGATTCGCTTGCTGCGCATTATCGGCGTTTTGCTTAACGGTTCCGGTTAATTCTTCAATACTAGAAGCCGTCTCCTCTAAAGATGAGGCTTGTTCTTCTGTCCTTTGACTTAAATCTGTATTCCCCTGAGCAATCTCTGCCGCACCTGATGAAATGCTTGTCGATGAGGTTTGTATCTGATCCACCATGTTTTTTAGATTTTCAATGGTTTGATTTAGTGCATCACGTAACACCGCAAACTCCCCTTGATAATCACCTGTCATGGATTTCCGAAGATCACCTTCCGACATCGATTTAATCACATCAATGCCTTCACGCACCGGTTGCACAATCGAAGCCATTAAATCATTAACCCCATCACCCAGTCGTTTCATAAAACCTTGATAACTACCCGTTTCAATCGTCCGATCAAGGTCACCCTCAACAGCCGCATTAATGAGATCTTGAATTTGTCGTTCGGCATCTTTTTGCTCAGTAATATCTCTCCATTCCACCATATTGCCCATACGATTGCCATTACCATCAACAATCGCGGTGGCGTTAACCTCAAACATCACACCTGCCACCGCAATTTCTGCTTTCGCCGGCAAACGATTCAGATCACGTAATAGTGCCTGCTGATGGGCTGGATTTTTATGGAATTGATCAATGTTTTGACCCACTAAATTACTTGCATCAAAACTAGGAAAAATGGTTCTTAATTCACCTTGTCGGCGCATCATCATATTCTTAACAGCGGGATTCACATAGGTAATATTCAGGTCATTATCACAAATCATTAAATTTGCTTCTGCACCATCGACCGCCGATTGTAGCCGCTCCACTTCAACTTCTTTTTTCCGAGCTTCAGTTACATCAGACCACTCCAAACAATTACCAATATAATTTCCTGATGCATCTATCACCGCAGTAACATTCAGCGCAAACGTTAATGGCCCCACTTGAATATCTGTTTGATAGGGTAAATTTCTTTGATCATCTAAAATACGCCGCTGATGGGCAGGATTTTTGTGAAATTGATCAATCGACTGACCGACCAGACTGTCCACATCAAAACCGCGATACACCGCTCGTAGCTCATCTTCATATGTTCTCAGCATATTCAGCGTAGAACGGTTTGCATAGGTGACGACATAATCTCGATCGACCATCATGATCGCTGTCATGGCATTATCAACTGCACCCTGCAAACGCGTGACATTGTTCTCATTTTCCCGCAGTGCTGTGACATCTGACCACTCAAGGGTATTGCCCACATAATCGCCTTGTTCGTCAACCATGGCATTCACATTGATATTAAATGTGAGAGGCCCGACCTGGATATCTGTTGAATACGGTAAATTATTTGGGTTGCTGAGCATTTGACGCTGATGGGCTGGATTTTTATGAAACATATCAATGCACGAACCTACCAGATTTTTTGCGTCAAAACCAGGAAATAATGAGCGCAAGGTCGTTTCATATTTATCAATAAGGGATTGCGTTGATTGATTCACATAGGTAATTTTAAGATCACGATCGATCATCATAATAGCAGTCATCGCATGGTCAACCGCTCCTTGCAAGCGGGTAACTTCGCTCTCTTTTTTACGAACATCGGTAACATCGAGCCATTCCATATTATTACCAACATAATTGCTTTGCTCATCAATCATCGCCGTCACATTTATATTAAATATTAATGGTCCCACCTGGATGTCTGTCGAATACGGAAAATTATTTGGATTGCTGAGCATTTGACGTTGATGTGATGGGTTCTTATGAAACATATCAATACACGCGCCAATCAGATTTTTTGCATCGAAACCAGGAAATACGGAACGAAATGTTTCTTCATTTTTTTCAACGAGTTTTTTCGTTGAATCATTTATATAGGTAATTTTGAGATCACGATCAATCATCATAATAGCCGTCATCGCACCGTCTACGGCTGCTCGCATTCGAACGAGCTCTTGAGAAAATTCATTATTAGATTCAAAATTCATTTCAGTTTCACTGGCTGCCATTGGGTTGTCCTCTTGTGTATATGCTTCTAACATGGATGCTGCGACAAGATTCAATGCATCCTGCCAAGCCTTTTCTAGTTCAGTTGTCCAAAGATTTCCTGCAAACTCTTGCATCACATCAAGCAAGGTTTTTGCAACCATGGGATAATGCTCAGCAACAACGCCAATATCTTGATGATATTTTCCAAGTTTTGATAGCGTAAGTTTAAGTTTTTCTGGTGTTCTTAGTTGCGACCCCATCATTTCCAATGCAATCCACAATTTTTTATGCTGCTGCTCAATGGTGGTATTTGAAAATAAGGAGCTAACTTCAGGAAATTTTGTGAATAATCGATGATAAAACTGCTTTGTTAATGCTTCTCCTTGTGTTGACAAAGCATGCAAACTCGTCTCTAATAGGTTAACAGCCAGTCCCGGTTCACCGTAACCCTGACGATCCGATAAAGGTTTGTCAAGATTGTTGTTTTGTTCATAAGCCAAATTAGTAGATTGGCTCTGATTATTTGTTTGTTTTTCATTTTGAGTGAGCGGCAATTGATCCACTTTTTTATAATTTGCACTCATGTATCACTCCAAGTACTACGATAAAAATAATTTTTTAGTGTTAATAGTAAAACTATCAATTAAAAACTGATTTACTTTTGCAATTCATTTGCCAAGACAAATGAAAATCATGTACTTCACATGAATCGTTTCCTAATATCAGAATAAATGCGTGGTATCCATATTAGGGAATATTTGCAGTATTCAACATACGATCAATATTTAGTATGATGATCATTTTATCTGAAACCGTTGCCAATCCTTTGACAAAATCAATACTCACGACACTACCAAAATCAGGTGGCTCCTTAATTTCTGCTTGATTGACGTTGTATACATCTGAAACCGCATCAACCACAATGCCCATAATTCTTTCTGAATCATTGTCGCCGATCACTTTGAGCACAATCACTACCGTTGTTGCACTATATTCTATACTTGTGAGTCCAAACCGCTCTCGCAAATCAATAATAGGAACAATCGTGCCTCTCAGATTCATCACACCTTTTATATAGTCTGGTGTATTGGGTATCGTCGTTACGGTATCCCAACCTCGAATTTCTTGAACTCGTAATATATCAACACCATATTCTTCATTTTCCATAATAAAGGTAAGATACTGATCGCCATCACTCCGGGTAACAACACCGTTGTTCATACCTGGATGAACATCCACAGCTTCTGCTGTATTTTCCATACTCTTTCTCCAAAGGTTTTTTAACCCTAAACATGTTCTATCTATAGGGGTTAAGCTGCTTGATTTTGCTGTTGATTCGTTGTTATATTTTCTTTGCCAGCCACCGGTATTGCATTGGATAATTTTTTATGGGTGCTACTATTACTTGGCGTACGTGCCAACTGTATTAAGCCAGAAATATCAAGAATGAGTGCGACAGTCCCATCCCCTAATATGGTTGCCCCAGAAACTCCATCAACACGCCGGAAATTGGTTTCTAAACTCTTGATAACCACCTGCTGTTGACCTAATAAATCATCCACAAACAAACCTGCCCGTTGGCCGTCACCTTCTACCACAACTAGCAATCCTTTGGTCAAGTCATTGGAATCGGGATTGACTTGAAATAAATCGTATAACCTAACAATCGGAATATATTCCTCCCGCAATTTGTACAATTCTGCTTGCCCTGCAATCGCATTAATATTATTCAAGTGAACTTGTAATGATTCAATGATTGAAACCAGTGGAATAATATAAGTTTCCTCACCCACTCGAATGAGTTGACCATCAAGTATGGCAAGTGTTAATGGTAAACGAATAGTGAAAGTACTGCCTTCATCTTTCTTAGTTTTAACATCAATAGTGCCGCCTAATTCCTTGATATTACGTTTTACCACATCCATGCCAACCCCTCGGCCAGACACGTCACTCACTTTCTCTGCGGTGGAAAACCCAGCATCAAATATCATCTCACAAATTCGTTCATCTGTCGGAACTTCATCATCCTTAATAAGACCTCGCTCTTTTGCTTTTGCAAGAATTCGATCTTTATCCAAGCCAGCACCATCATCGGTAATTTCAATAACAATGTTGCCTCCTTGATGATAGGCGTTTAAGTTCACAACACCCGTTTCTGGTTTTCCTTTGGCAACGCGCTCTTCACTGCCTTCCAAACCATGGTCAATGGCATTTCTCACTAAATGAACCAGCGGGTCACCAATTTTTTCCATGACGGTTTTATCAAGCTCTGTTTGTTCTCCTGAGAGCTTTAATTCAATTTTTTTATTTAATCGTTGACTTAAATCACGAACCATACGAGGGAAACGCTGAAACGCAAAACTAATAGGTAACATACGTATACTCATGACACTTTCTTGCAGTTCTCGAGTATTGCGCTCTAGTTGACCTAAACCATCACGTAACTTTTCGATGCGACTCATATCAAATTCTTCACCAAGCTGCCCTAACATTGACTGAGTTATGACGAGTTCACCAACCATGTTAATTAACGCATCGACTTTATCAATGCCCACGCGAATTGATCCGCTTTCTGCATTAACCGGGGGTTTTCGGCGACTCGCCCCCTTATCATTGGACACAGGATGATTGCTAGCTATCGCATTCACATCTTCAATCGCTTGTTTTTCTTCAGAGACTGAAGCTATTTGAGTTTCTTCTGGCGTTACTTGTTCGTGCTCTGATGAAACATCCGGCTGATCGGAAATTGCCTGTTCTTTTACAATATCATTGTCATTCAATGATGTGATTTTTAAATCACAATCGCCATCAACCCAATCAAATACATTGTTGATTTGTTCGAGACTCACTTTCCCTTGAAGCAATAAACTCCACGATAAATAACAAACTTCAGGTTCAAGACTATCAAAATCCGGCAAAAAATCGAGATTGACAGCAACCTCAAGTGAACCCAGTTGGCTGAGTTCTCTTAATAGTCTGACAGGATCATTCCCTTTTTTTAGTAACTCATCATATGGGGTAAATTGAATATTCCATTTTGAACACTTCTGTTCTAATTCATCCGTTTTTGTCGAATCGCTTACTTCCTCTTGCTCATTTTTATTATTATTTTTATGTAATTCATCAAGTTCTTGCTTAACTAAAGCTATTTTTTCTTCATCAACCTCATTGTTATTTTGTTTTCCCGTCAACATTTCCCGCAAACAATCAACAGAATTCAATAACAAATTTACAGATGATTGGGTAACCATCCGGTCACCACTGCGCATTTCATCTAAGATCGCTTCCACTACATGGGTAAAACTTGCAACGTTATCAAAACCAAAAGTTGCTGCTCCTCCCTTAATTGAATGCGCAGCTCGAAATATTGTATTAATTGTTTCAGAATCTGCTGCACCGACATCCAGGTTGAGCAGCTCTGACTCCATGGTATCAAGACCCTCGAAACTTTCTTCGAAAAAAGTCTGATAAAATTGTGACATATCCACTGTCATGGATCACCCCAAAACTTTATTGATTGTTTTCAGCAACAAATCTGGACTAAACGGTTTAACTATCCAGCCTGTGGCACCTGCTTTTTTGCCATCGATTTTCTTGCCCGATCCAGATTCTGTGGTTAATGTGAGAATCGGTGTAAATTTGTAGTTTGGCAATGTTCTCAATTCTTTAATCAAACTGATGCCATCCATGCGTGGCATATTAACGTCGGTAAGTACCAAGTCGACATTTTTTGATTTGGCCTTTTCAAGTGCATCAACACCATCAATTGCTTCTACGACATCATGCCCCGCACCTTTTAAGGTAAACGTTACCATTTGTCGCATAGATGCCGAATCATCCACTGCTAAGATCGTAGCCATTATGATACTCCTCAATAAATATACCGTAGTTTACAATTACGACTGGGATGGAAAATTTAACTCAGATGCCAACCCGATAAGCTCAGCACTTGTTCTCAATGAATCAGAAACGCTAGTCCAAGTCACCGACAAATCTGCACTTTCCGCCTTCTTAATAAATGCACAAAAAAGCTGTAAAACTGCCGTATCGATACGCTCGATAATACTTGCATCTATTTCTACATGCCGGCCATCATGGAAAGCTTTTTTCAAATTTTGGTATATATCAGCCACATTGCTAATATCCACATGGGTATCACAGCTAATAATTAGTTTTTTGTCGACGGCTTCGGACATAGAATCAATCTCTTTGTCAAAAAAATTAACATAAGGGTTTTTGTTTACTAAGCTTTTTGCATAGCTGATATAAAAAATTTCAAACAAGTGATACAAAACACATTGTTAGCAAAACTGGTCTATGGAAGTATCGACGGATCATTAGAAATCTTTGAATCTTTTAAGTGTTTTTTCGAAGCTGTTCATTAATTAAACGGAAAAACTAAAGATAGCCAATCGATAGGATGTGAAAATCATGAGTTAATAGCTATGTAGGATATAAGTTCAAACAACTCGCATGGAAATACAGCTCCGACAAACCTATCAATAAAAGATTCGGGATCATTAAGAATGGATAATATTTAAACGCTTGGCTTACCTCACGGGCGTGAGATAAAGAATAGGATATGTCTAGTTGTTCAGATAATTAAATACATTTAATCATCTGAACAACTAGACAACAATAATAAGTTTAAATCAGTCAACGACTGACCAGAGGTTTAAACTTTTTGCAGTAGCTTTGGCAGAGGAAACACCACTTTCTCTTCACGGCCAATACTCTCTTCTACTGAAGTCACCCCAATACCTTTGAGCCACTCAACCACTCGCTGAACAAGCACTTCAGGTGCTGAAGCACCGGCGGTCACTCCTATGGTGTGCTTCTCTTTGAACCAAGAAAGGTCAATCTGGCTTTCATTATCAATTAAATAAGCAGGCGTACCTAACTTTTCAGAAACTTCTCGCAACCGATTGGAATTAGAGCTATTCGTTGACCCAACAACCAACACGATATCACATTGCTCAGCTAGCGTTTTAACCGCTTCCTGACGATTTTGTGTTGCATAACAAATATCATCCTTCCGTGGCCCATTAATATCTGGAAAGCGCTTTTGCAGTGCGCTGATAACACCTGCCGTATCATCCATTGACAGTGTGGTTTGAGTGACAAATGCTAAGTTATTTGAATCTTGCACATTCAGTTTTTCAACATCCTCAACATTTTCTATCAAGTACATCCCCCCCTGCCCCATTGTTTGATTGTACTGACCTAAAGTTCCTTCGACTTCTGGATGCCCCGCATGGCCAATTAATATTACCTCTCTTGCCATTTGTTGATGACGAACCACTTCCAAGTGCACTTTGGTCACTAACGGGCAGGTGGCATCAAAGACTTTTAGCCCACGTTGCTTAGCTTCCTGACGCACCGCTTGAGACACACCATGAGCGCTAAAAATAACGGTTGCCCCTTCTGGCGCTTTATCCAATTGATCGATAAAAACCGCCCCTTTTTCACGAAGATTATCCACTACATATTTATTATGGACCACTTCATGACGCACATAAATTGGAGCGCCAAAGATTTCCAGCGCACGTTCAACAATTTCAATCGCTCGATCAACACCTGCACAAAAACCACGTGGATTTGCTTTGATTAACTGCATTATTAATTTTCTCTACTCAACTTATTCATTGGATATTCGTTACACCTGGCAGATAGCAATTAATGTAATATCAACCCCTACCGCCCATCCAGCCAGCGGATGATTAAAATCAACTTTTATGGTATCTGCAGTAACATTAAGCACCCGCCCCTCAATTTCATCACCAGCGGGCAAGGAAAAGCCAATCACCTTACCAATTTCAGGGCTGATAGATTCTGAAAAATCATCACGAGACAATTCGAAAACACGATGCACATCAGGCATTCCAAAAGCTTGTTGTGGTTCTAATGTCACCACTTTCCTTTCTCCGACATGCATACCATACAATAAACATTCGATATTTTCATTGAGCGTGCCATCACCGATGGAAAGCTGCAAAGGCTCACCTGAGTAAGTATTTTCCACTTCAACATCATTGTTGGCTGTCAAACGTATATGAATACTCAAGCGACAATGCCGACTTGCGCTCTTATCAAAAATACTACCGGGATTATACATTGTTTTTTAAAGAATAATGAAAGGCCATAACCATAGCATTAGGCCAGCAGGGATAACAACGATTTTTCAGGAAGTGATGTTTAAGCCGACATTGGGCAGCCTGAGGTGTGAAAATTAAATAATGTATTCAAACTATTGTTAAAAATCGTCAATATGCTGTCGAATTGCCATAAAAAATAGCATTGCTTCGCTTTTATTGTCAATAAAATGACGAACTCCTAAGCGATATGAGGGACAACTTGATTGCACAGACTTATTGCTGTCTGCTTCCTCACACCAAATCACTTGGCTATTCAATGACAATGTCAAGTCGGGCGCATGGTAACGAACCTTAACAAGCGCTTCTGGCGCAATGACCTGCGGCAAATAAAGCCCTAGACCTGATATAGAAACATCATGCACGCGTGAGAATTGATACGTTTTATCCCCATGATCCAAAAAGAAATAAGCGGCTACCGATTGCTCGGCATAATATTCCCGACTTTCATCACGGCTATCTAAATAGATAATTTGTGCGCTCATTTGATCCGTACGATGTTTACCCATTATGGAAACCGTCAGTATGTGTAATAAACAGAATCACCCGCTATTGAATGATTTTCTAATTAAATACTGTTATCGACAATCAGGGGCATTCATTTAATCTAATTGACATTGCTCACTATTTGAATGTGAATCATAAACCAACGCTTAACATCACCGTTTTCTGACATCTTGCCGATATTTTTCAGTCACTATATTTATCCAAATATTGACCTAAGTGATCTGCACAATAATATCCCATCAAACATAAATTTAAAATATTATTTATTTTCAAATGGTTATAATATTTCTCTGAGAGCCAATAACAATCTGGCATAACATTCGCCTAACTTAAGTCATTACCAGTGAATTTGACATTGTTTCCTGTAATTTTTTCATCCTCCCTTACTACGGGTGCCAAATTTCGGCACCCGATTTTTTCTCAAATCCCTCGATATACTCAGCAGCGATTTTGAGGCGATTACTGGTCTCGCAATCTGGCTACTATTTAACCAAAAAAACCCACTTCCTATGGAGAATGTCTTATAAAATCAGTGGACTGTCTAGTAAGCAAACCTTCAATAGGCAAACCAAAGAATAATGGAACTACCATCATGCTACCTTATCCAACACTCATACATATCGCCCGCTGGAGGATCAAACACCCACCAACGGGTATAATAATGATTTAATCCGAAGCTCTATAATAAAAAGTTACAATAAATAAAAATTCGGTGTTGGGGAAGATTCTAGTTGGACAATCACAATGATCTATTTGTATTGCTCGCCAATGGTAAAACTTACCTCGGTCATGGCTCATGGCATTATTTCGTCTGCCAGCAAAGGGATATAACCCATCCAAAACATCACCTTATTACCCATCAATCAATTGCAATATAAGCGCAATACCAGGAGGCCCCCCGTATGCGTAAGTTATTATTTTTACTCGGCATACTGATCATTTCTCAACAAGTTAACGCGGCGAGATGCGAAGGCTCCATCCCCGAATACACCGAGAACCGTTTTACTGTCAATAATAATGGCACCGTTAGCGATAACCTGACAGGACTGATGTGGATGCAATGTAACCTAGGGGCTCAATGGACTGCAGAGACTCAAACCTGCTTTGAGGATGGTTCTGAGATCAAAGCAAAACGCATTAGCTGGGAAAATGCATTACAAGAAGCGGTAACGTTCAATAATTCGGGAGGCTTAGCAGGCAAATCCGATTGGCGGCTACCTAATATCAAGGAAATCTCCTCACTACTCTACCGTCACTGCAGAGAACCCATGATTGATACCGACATCTTCCTTGATGCCAAGCATGCCCCCTATTGGAGCTCTACACCAACCACTGATTTGCGCAGTTTCGAGCGAGACAAACTAGATAACGAAGGCAATCCAATTCCGTTATTAAATGACAATAACCAGCAAGTATTTGACAAAGACAATAACCCACTCTTTGTGCAAGAAACTGTCTATACAAACGGTGCTTGGGTCATGTCTTTCAAGGATGGTAAAGTCTCAGAATACTTATTAGATTCCGAACCTTCTTATAGCTATGTTCGCCTCGTACGCAGCGCAAACTAACGCGAGGATTATCCCGATGATTGACCTAATGACATTACCAAACTATTTATTAAAAAGTCGCAACACCTTATTAACACTTTCGTTAGCGTGTCTAGTACTGTTGCTCGTCGCTTGTACTGAAAGCGGTAGCACGGAACCGGGCAACGATACATCACCTACAGCACTAAAAGTGCAACTGACACCATTGAACGATACCGGTGTTGATTTTGCCCTCGAACTTGAACCCGCCCTAACGCTCGCACAAGCGGCAGTTAACCCAAACGAAACCGATCCTGAAAAGATAATAATAAAAGACCCCAATAAATCATTCAACAGCCTCCCTGAAGCTCCAGGGCAAGATCGTGAATTTGGTCGGGATGTGGCCCAAAATAATCCGGATAATGGACGTTTAGGTTTCGACTTTACCAAGTTAGATACCAACCGTAGCCCATTACCTGCCACGGAAAATGATCCCATGATTTGGCATTGTACCCGCGATAATGTCACTGGCTTGGTATGGGAACACAAACACACCGCATCAATAACTGATGATGACCGATCGGATCATCTTAATAGCAATCGTTATACCTGGTATGAACCTGATAGCAGTAAAAATGGGGGTGTCGCAGGTCAGCAAGATGGGGGTGGGTGCAAACAGTTTGACCTCAGAATAAAAGGAGATACCGATCAATTTATCCGAAAAGTCAATGCTAAAAAACTCTGCGGTTATGATAATTGGCGCCTACCCATGATTGAAGAGATGCGCTCATTAATCGATTACTCAAATCCAACCGCACTCAAAGTAGATGACGTTTACTTCCCTCATATCGGTAATATCGCGCATCGCTGGACTTGGCAAACAGACGTTTACTCTCCAGACAAGGCATTGGGCTTTCATTTTCATGATGGCTGGGCACAAAGCCATGCAAAGTCATGCAATACCGAAGGGGAATCCCAGGCCTATCACAACGGAGTTGTGTTAGTTCGCAGCGACAATATCCAATAAACCTACCCCATCAAGTGGCTGGTATCTCTACCAGCCACGCTCGGTTAATGCAACAATTGATGCATTAAATAAATAACACCCACCCCCATGGATATTAAAACAAACTGTTGTAAAGCAATGCCTGCCTCTGGGCGTTTATGCAAACTAGGAATTAAATCCGCTACCGCCACATAAATAAAACTGGAAGCCGCCACCGCTAACACATAAGGGATCACAGACTCCACCATCCCCAAACTAAAATACGCCAAAATAGCGCCAACAAGCGTGGCTAAACTCGATAAAATATTATACGCCAATGCTTTAGTGCGACTAAAACCGCTATTTAATAATATCGCGAAATCACCGACTTCTTGTGGAATTTCATGAGCCGCTACCGCCAATGCGGTAACAACACCTAAATGGATATCTGTCATAAAAGCCGCAGCGATTAACACCCCATCAACGAAGTTGTGTACCGCATCACCCACCAAGATAAGCGTCCCCGCCGGCGCACTTTCAATGGGTTTCGAGTCTTCATGCTCTGCCCCGTGCACTTCACATTCTGCCGTATGGCAATGCCGCCACAGTACCATTTTCTCCAACAGAAAAAATCCCAATATACCAAATAAGACTGTCATGGTAACATTATGCACATCAGTGATTTCAGACGACAACAAGGCATGAGGTAATAACCCAAGAAAAGCAGCACCCAGTAACGAACCCGTTGCAAAACTCACCAAATGAGGCAAAACCCGTTTTCTTAGCGATTCTTGTAAAGTTAAAAATAGCGAAGCAGCTAACACACTCAGCACTCCACTCATAAAACTAAACAATAATATCCAGGCAATCAAACTCATTAATGTATTTTCCTTTTGGTGGTATTGGTCACGTTAACGATCCAACCAAATCAAGCTGGCTTGCCTTCCCGTTCGACCTTCTCGACGATACGAATAAAAATGCTCAGCGTCGCGGTAAGTACAATAATCACCACCAAAAATATGCTTAACACCCAAATCGCCTAAGCGCAGTCGGGCTAAATGATACAAATCCGCAAAATATTTACCTTCTTCGGCTTGTCGAAAGCAACAAGATACGTCAATATTCCACTGTTCAAAAATACGCTTCACCGATTCTCCAACCTCAAATGCTGTTTGACCAATTGCCGGTCCCATCCAAACCATTAACGAGGCCGGTCTCTGCCCAATCACATCAATCGCCTGATCAATCACTCCTGCGGCCAAACCACGCCAACCCGCATGCACGGCTGCCACCACTTGACCTTCGACATCGGTAATCAATAGCGGCAGACAATCAGCGGTGAGTACCGCACATACCTGATGATCCAAAAAAGTCACACTGCCATCCGCGATAGGTTGAGATGGTGTGTTATCATCCAACGTCACAATGTGGCTACCATGTACTTGTTGCAGCCAAACAGGCTCAATGGCTAACGATAAATTTTCTCGTAATCGGGCACGATTTGCCAATACCGACGCCTCATTATCTGCGACATGCATGGCCAAATTAAATTGCGAAAATGGTGCCGCGCTGATACCACCAATACGGGTGGTAGTAACTGCCTTCACCCAATCAGGCGCTGGCCAACAGGGTTTGATAAAACTTGCGTTCACGCGTCTTTCCCCTGCTCCAGAAAATCATCTTGCAAAATTTGTAATAGTTGTTGCATATCGTCAGGCACGGGTGCCTGCCAAGACATGGCTTGTTGGTTCAGCGGATGACTCAGCTCTAATTGATACGCATGTAGTGCTTGCCGCGAAAAATGACGAATGGCCTCTTTGCAACGCTGCCCACACCCACCCGGAATACGCAAACGCCCGGCATACAGCGAATCCCCCACGACGGGATAACCCTGATAGGCCATATGCACCCGAATCTGATGGGTACGGCCGCTTTCAAGCTGCACACGTATATAACTATGCGCCTGAAAACGTTTTTCTAAACGATAATGGGTGATAGCGGGTTTTCCATTTCTAACCACGGCCATTTTCGTGCGATGCACAGGATGACGACCAATGGGTGCATTCACCGTTGCTCCGCCAGTCATCACACCGGTCACAACCGCACGATACTCCCGATGCATCGTTCGGTTTTGTAATTGCCCAACCAAGGCATGATGTGCCAATAAACTACGAGCAATAACCAATAAACCCGTGGTATCTTTATCCAAGCGGTGTACAATGCCGGCCCGAGGAATGGCGGCTAATTCTGGCGCATAGTGCAACAGTCCATTAAGTAAGGTACCCATCTCAACGCCAGCCCCCGGATGAACCACCAGGCCCGCTGGCTTATTGATAACAATCAAATGCTCGTCTTCGAAAACAACCTCTAACGGGATGGGCTGTGCTGACCATGAGTCGTTGACAGTTTCTAAGGCGGGTAAGGTTAATACCACAGTTTCACCACCGAAAACTTTTTCCCGAGTCGTTGGCGTTCGCCCATTTAAGCTGATGTAACCCTGCTTCACCCAACGCTGTAATCGACTTCGCGAATAATCTGGCCATAATTCAGCCAGCACCACGTCAAATCGTTGGCCAATATATTGATCAGGAATAATTTCAGTTAACATTTCGTCAGACATATGTGATTATCAATAAAGATTGATTAAATAACGTACAAAATACATTAAATTAAGATGAGAAAGTAGGGTTGCCTGATGATATACGCTATTATTGAGCTGATGTCATTAACGACACGATGATTTCGTGACAAAATACATTTCGATACATCCAATGAACGTGACTTATCTGCATTGATCCTTTTTTATAAAACGTTGTCAAAAAAACCATAATGAAATATAGGAAATTATTTTTAATCTATTTTTTTACACTGTCAATCGCTCTTCTCAGTAGTTGTGCCAGTGTGCCCGATAGCGAACTGTCGTCTGTTGACGCTGATAAAACTGCGCGCAGTTTATACGCAGAAGCCAAAAGCGCACTGGAAGCCGGCGACTATGAAACTGCAATCCAGCGCCTAGAGTCCCTAGAAGCACGGTTTCCTTTTGGCCGTTATGCTCAACAAGCACAACTCGACATTGCCTATGCTTATTATAAATACGATGAACCTGATTCAGCAGTCTCTGCGGCAAACCGATTTATCAAGTTGTATCCGAGACATCCTAAAGTTGACTATGCCTTTTATTTAAAAGGTGTTATCAAATTTAACCAAGGACGCAGTGTTTTTGATAGTTTAGACGCTCAAAGTGCAGCCAAACGAGATTCCGGAGCAGCACGCAAAGCATTCCAATATTTTTCTGATTTAATTGAGCGATTTCCTGAAAGCAAATACAGCGAAGATGCCATTGAGCGTATGGTTTATTTACGCAATAGTCTAGCCAGCAATGAAATATTTGCGGCTAAATTTAATATGAAACGTGGCGCCTATATCGCAGCAGTCAATCGGGCCAAATATGTCATCCAATATTTTCAACGCTCACCTTCGGTACCCGATGCCTTGGAAATTATGGTACTTGGTTATCATAAATTGCGCCTACATGATTTAGCGCACGACGCATTGCGCATTTTGGAATTCAATTTCCCAGCACATAAATCACTGGCTAAATTAAAAGATCTGGATAGCCCGACGGGTTAAATCACCTTAGAAATGGAGAGCACCATGTGGAATTTTTTTGCAACAGTACGGAATCGGCATTCCATTCGTAAATACCAACCGGACATGCCCATTGAACCTGAAAAACTTCACGCCATCCTGGAAATGGCTTGTGCAGCACCCTCCGCCGGTGACTTACAGTCCTACCGAATCATTGTTGTCACCAAACCAGAACAACGGCTTGCCTTAAGCCATGCGGCTCAAGAACAAAAATTCATCTCAGAAGCCCCCGTTTGCTTGATTTTTTGCACCGACGCTGAGCGATCAATCCAACAATTTGGTGAGCGGGGAAAAATGCTCTACACGATCCAAGACGCTACCATCTCCGCCGCTTATGCGCAGCTCGCCGTTGTTGCAGCAGGATTGGGATCTACCTGGATTGGCCACTTTGATGAAAAAAAAGTGACCGAAATTGCCGAGCTTCCCGAAAATATCGTACCAGTGGCCTTACTCAGTCTGGGTTATCCTGCAGAAATTCCGGAGCCAACCTCGCGACGCCCCATGGAGGAGGTTATTTTTTATCCATGAGCATTCAATTAGCAACATAGTTTGAATTATCAAATGCATCATTAAAAACCCGCGCTACTACCAATAACCCATGAGGATGAAACCTATAAAGGCAACGGTTATAACGCGGGATGATTCATTTAATTCGGCAACTTATCACAACGCATCGGCATCTTCTTCACCCGTTCGAATACGCACAATACGCTCAATGCTGGAAACAAAAATTTTACCGTCACCGATTTTTCCGGTACGTGCCGCATTGGTAATCACTTCCACACAATGATCCGCCTGATCACTGCTAACTGCGATCTCGACTTTTATCTTAGGTAAAAAATCTACCACATATTCAGCACCACGATATAATTCGGTATGGCCTTTCTGTCGGCCAAACCCTCTCACCTCAGTGGCGGTCATACCTGTAATACCAATTTCTGATAACGCTTCCCGAACATCATCCAATTTAAATGGTTTTATGATGGCTACTATTTTTTTCACGTATGTTCCTCTTTAATTAAATCATGACAACAAAAACCCATAGCTCAACCATTGTGGCGTTGCCCACATCCATTGACTCTTTACGCTTAGGGGTCCAATGCCCATAGCAAACCAGTGACACCGAGAACCTCATAACCGCTCCCGATAGCCTGATGTCATCGGATAGCGTCGATCTTTGCCAAACGCACGGGAAGTAATACGCACCCCTGGAGGCGCTTGCCGCCGTTTATATTCATTTAAATCAACAAGCCATGCGATTCGCTGCACCATCTCACTATCATATCCAGCTTCGATAATCGTTTCAATGGGCTTATCTTGCTCAACATACATTTCCAGTACCGCATCAAGCTGAGAATAAGGGGGTAAACTGTCTTCATCTTTTTGATCGTCGCGTAATTCCGCACTAGGCGGCCGATCAATAATACGTTGTGGTATGACTTCTTTGTCTCGGTTTTTTTCGTTGCTCAATGCAAAAACTAATGTCTTAGGTACGTCCTTAAGCACATCAAAACCACCCGCCATATCGCCGTATAAGGTGGAATAACCCACCGCAAGTTCACTTTTATTGCCTGTTGTCAACACCAGTTTTTTCTTTTTATTGGAGATCGCCATCAAAATCATACCACGACAGCGTGCTTGCAAATTCTCCTCAGTCACATCGGCAGCATAACCAGTAAACTCCGGCGCTAAAATAGATAAAAAGGATTCAAATACCGGCTCAATGGAGTACGTTTTATGCGTCACACCTAAATTGTTTGCCAGCGCTTTGGCATCTTCATTACTCATGTCTGAGGTATAACGAGACGGCAGTAAAACAGCCTCTACGTTTTCTGCCCCCAAGGCATCCACCGCAATTACCAATGTTAATGCAGAGTCAATACCACCCGATAAACCTAAAACAACACCCGCAAAATTATTTTTCTTGACGTAATCACAAACCCCCAACACCAACGCCTGGTAAATCGCATCCAGCATTGCCGGATACGCTATTGTTGTGCTTGCCGCATGCGGATCGCGCACGATTTTAGTTTTCTCACAATATTCCACAACATCAATCGATTCACGGTAACTGATCACGCGCTTTATGATCTGACCTTGCGCATCCACCACAAAAGAAGCCCCATCAAACACTAATTCATCTTGCCCGCCAATCAAATTAACATACACGATAGTAATAGAATTTTTTTGGGCCTGATCAGCAACAATGCGCTCTCTCACTTGATACTTGTCCATATGAAATGGGGACGCATTCAAGTTAACAATAATATCGGCTTTTTGTGCCACAGCGCGTTCGATAGGATCACCCACCCAAATATCTTCACAAATCGTTATTCCAATATTTACGCCATGAAAATTGACCACACAGGCTGCTTGACCTGGCGTGAAATAACGCTTCTCGTCAAACACGCTATAATTAGGCAAGCAAGCCTTATCATAGGTTGCCAGAATATTGCCATTATAAATCAAGCAGGCTGAATTATATAAGTCACTGTCTTGCGGCCGAGGATAACCCACCACCAATCCAATACCGTGAACATGATGCTGAATGTACTCAATCGCCTGGTTGATTTTTTTTTGCAAACCCGGCCGCCACAACAAATCCTCTGGCGGATAGCCAGTTAATGACAATTCTGGAAATACGATCAGTTGTGCGGATAGCTCATCTCGCGCATGTTCTGCAGCTTGAATAATTTTTTCTAAATTACCCTGGATATCACCTACCAGAAAATTCAATTGTGCTAAGGCAATCTGCATATCAATTTTATTACCCTTTAAAATACTCTAACATCCGCGTACCTAATTCTGCTGGCGAGCGTACAATATAAGCACCTGCCGACTCCAATGCCAATACTTTTTCCTGAGCGGCTTTTTTACTTTTGCCAATCGGTGCCCCAAAATAATTGGAGGGATTATCCTGTGGCGATGTCGTGCCTGCAATATAGGCAACCACCGGTTTTCTGACATGCTTCTTAATATACTCTGCCGCTTGTAGTTCTCCGGTACCCGCCACTTCACCCACCAAAATAATACCTTTAGTTTGCCGATCTTGTTCAAACTGCGCAAGACAATCAACAATATTCATACCAAGCACAGGCTCTGAGCCAATGCCAACACAAGTACTCTGTCCTAGTCCCGCTCGCGTGGTTTGATAGGCCGCCTCATATAACAAAGTTCCAGAGCGTGAAACAATTCCGATACCACCTCGCTGATGAATATCCCCCAGCATAACACCCACTTGACATTCCCCAGGTGAAATGACCCCAGGTGAATTGGGTCCAATCAATTGAGTCGAATGCTGTTTCAACGCCGCTTTTATCATTAGCATATCTTGAACAGGCACACCGCGGGTGATACATATAATCAACTCAATGCTTGTCTCTGCCGCTTCAAGAATGGCATCTGCCGCCGCATAGGCTGGCACAAAAATAACGCTTACGGTGGCTTCAGTCGCTTGCACTGCATCGCTAACCGCATCAAAAACTGGGAGCTCAAGATGGCTTTCGCCACCTTTCCCCGGCACCACACCGCCAACAAGACGGGTGCCTGAGTCCAACATACTCCGGCAATGCAAGGTCGCTTGTCGACCTGTTATTCCTTGGCAGATGACACGTGTTTTTTTATTAATCAATATCGCCATGAGTTATAGTTTACCTCGAGCCATGTCAACCACCCGATGTGCCGCTGTTTCCAAATCTTCAATGACAGTAACGTTTTTCAGATTTTCATGTTCAATCATTTCCCGCGCTGTGATCGCTTTATTACCAACCAGTCTCACAACAATAGGCACCCTCATATCACTCACACTGATTGCAGCCAAAATCCCTTTGGCGATATCTGCACAAGAAACAATGCCACCAAAAATATTAATAAATAGTACATGAGTTGTTTCGTATGACGCAATAAATCGCACCGCCTCTGTGACTTGATTGACATTGATTTTGCCGTCAATATCTAAAATATTTGCTGGCTCACCGCCGTACCAACGAAGTAGATCGGCCGTGGCCATGGCCAGGCCGGTACCATTAACCAAGCAAGCAATATTACCGCGCATGCCAATATATCTGAACCCCCGCTTGGTGGCCTGTAGCACATGAGGGTCAACTTGCCTAATATCTCGACAGCGGCTTCTCTCTGGGTGACGGTATGATGCATGATCATCCAGCACCATGCTCACATCGGCAACAACAAATTTATTATCTTCAGTGAGGATCAGTGGGTTAATTTTCAGCCAAAATACATCTTGTTTTTTAAACAACTGGTAAATGTTTAAAAACAAATCCGTAAAATGCTGTATCTGCTCTGCCTTCAAGCCAAGTGCAAAAGCCAAACGGCGACCATGATAGGGCTGAAAACCGGCCACTGGATCGGCGTAAACGCGTGGTAATGGGGTATTTTTTTCTTCCTCTATTTCCCCAAAACCATTACCAGAAAAAAGATGAGCCTGACAATTAGTTGCAACACATTCGATACGGTCTTTTTCGAAATCGACCTCAAAACGTAAATAATACGCCTGGCTGACGACGATGTATTTTTCGACTAAAATACTATTGACAGGTTGCCCCATCGGTCCGGTAACTGGAGTGACTAACCGACTGCCTAACATGGCGGTGATCGCTTGCGTCAATTCTGTTACAGAATGTACTTTTTTAACGCCGCCAGCTTGCTTTCTATCAAGCGCATGAATTTGTGCCTTTATTACCCAACTGTCAGCCGTCAAGCGATCCATGATTTCGCGTGTTTGCTCAATGGACTCAATCAGTAGGCCCTCGGGTACCAGCACATGATAGTCTTTTAATAATGCTTTCGAATGGTATTCATGTAAGATCATGGTTGAAAAATGTCAAACAAGAGTATTTTAATTGATTTTATCATCATAATATGCCGTATTGAGCATCACTTTAAAAACCACAGCCCGCTCATTATCTTGAACTTGGTTACCTATTTTTCACATCGCAGCTAGAGTAAACAGTGCAATGCATTCAAAAATCTTCGAACATTCTGCGACAAAAAAAAATTGGCTAATATTTAATCCAGCCCGTTCGCTTTATCACCCCATCTCAATCCTGCTGACCTCTGCTGTCGTAAAATTAAAACAAAAAACGGCGACGCAACAGCAATCCTCAATTTTTCCACAGCAAATTAAAGGATGGCTGAATATTAGCTTAGCCCTATTGATTGCGAATTGCATTATGTTTAGCACCGCACAAGTCATGGCCAGTGATTTCGAAATAGGCATTAACGCTGCACGCGCCGGCAATTATGCCAAAGCACAGCGCTTATGGGAACCATTAGCGCAAAAAGGCAATGCAAATTCGCAATTTAGCTTAGCCATGTTATACCGAAATGGTAAAGGCGTGGACAAAGACTTCCAGAAAGCATACCAATGGTTTTTAAAAGCGGCTCAACAAAATCACGCCCGTGCGCAATATAATGTTGGCTATTTCTTGCAAACCGGGCGTGGTATTGATAAGAACTTGGATGAGGCCATCAAATGGTATAAAAAAGCAGCAAAACAACAGCATCGCGCCGCCCAAGCCAAACTAAAAAACCTGGAAAATGAAAAAATCGGCTTGGCAAAACTGGTCAATCATGATGAGAAGTCACGTAAACTTGATAAAAATACTGCGTTGCTTTGGGCCGCAAAACTGGGCAATAACAACGCAATTAGCACACTTATCAAACAAGGCGCAAATATCAATTTCACCGACAAATACGGTTATACACCGGTTCACGAAAGCGTTCGATACGGTCATGCGGATAGCACCTCACTACTTATCAAGCAAGGTGCAAATATCAATAGTCAAACGCTAGGTGGTGACACACCACTGATTATTGCGACACGCAACAAAAAACCAAACATTATTTCTATATTGCTTAATGCAGGTGCAGACCCTAATTTAACCAATGACAACTTTGATACCCCCCTGCATGAAGCGATTCTGACAAAACATGAAGCCACATTACGTACCTTGCTCAACGACGGCGTTGATATTAATGCACAAGAAAAAATGCACCGAACACCGTTGATATTAGCGACCATCAAAGGCGATACCCATTTCGTGAATTTATTGCTCGCCGCAGGCGCCAATCCTAACTTATACGAAAAAATGGGGCATACCGCTCTGCACATTGCCGCCAGGGAAGGACGAACCGCGACGGCATTGGCGTTGATCAAAGGGGGTGCCAATGCTAACCTGACCCATAAACTAAGTGGTGACACCCCATTAACCATGGCGATCAAGCAAAAGAAAGCCCCCACTGTCAGGGCATTATTGCAAGCCGGCGTTAATCCAGATCTCACCGATGGATATGGCAATACCGCATTAACTATCGCTGCCACCGAAGGTTATCAAAAAGTAACACGTTACCTCGTCGAAAGTAATGCCAACATCAACCTGAAAAACGCCGAAGGCCTAACACCACTCATGGTTGCTGTTTTTAATCATAAAAACAAAACGGCTAACGTTTTAATTAGAGCAGGGGCAAAAATCGATGCGGCCACGCGCCGTGGCTGGACAGCGCTGATGTTCACCGCCGATGCAGGCAATCCGACTACCGCTCGACTCTTATTGCAAAATGGCGCCCAGGTAAATATAGCAGATCATCAAGGCTGGACACCGCTACTGATTGCCGTGCGAAAAGGAGATACATTGACGGTATCCACACTACTACGCAATCAGGCAAATATTCACGCCGAAAATAGAAAAAGTGAAACGGCTTTATTTATTGCAACAAAAACAGGTAATCGAGCTATCATAAAACTATTGCTGAAAAGCGGAGCGACACCGTTAAAATTCCCCATTCCATTGGGAGAAGAAAAATCCACATAAAGAAAGGACCAACTATGGCAAATTCAATGGTGTACTCGCGCCAGGTATTAATAACTCAAGCGTTTCTAAGAATTGAAAAACAGCCTCATGCAAAATTGGCTTTATCGAAGACTCAGCAATACCCAGCTGTTGCCAAGCAAAGCTATCACATTCTAACGTGAAATTATCTCGATCACTGACTTCTAATGCTTGTGCCATAACATTTGACACGTGAATAATAGACGCCTCTAAAATAAACTCTGTTGCCACCTGCGGGTAATGGTGATACTTGACAGTTTGACAGAGGCCATGAGGCAATCCCCACGATTTTAATAACGCCTCTCCCGCATCGGCATGATCAAAGCCTAAAATAGCTCGTTCAGCTTCAACAATAGAGCAATTTTCTTCGGATTGTACTTGCAGGATTTGTTCAACTTGATCCGTTTTCTTATACAAAATTAACAAGCGACCAATATCATGTAATAAGCCAGCAACAAACAAACGCTCTGGATGCAAAACATGGCACTCGCGAGCCAGCCGCCGGGCAACCACCGCGCAAAAAACACTATGCCGCCAAAAACTCGCCATATTGATTTTTTCCGCAGGTAATTTACCAAAGGTCTCTACTGCGGACGTCGCAATTACCATATTCTGCAGCTCAGCTAAGCCCACCAGGACGATGGCTCTTGACACCGTATCAATGGGCGCAGAAAACTGATAATAAGAGCTATTAACCAGCTTTAAAAGGCGTGCAGTAAGATCGGGATCTTGACTGATAACCTGGGCTAATTCGCTGACATTGCACAATGGATCGTTAATGAGATCATTGATCAAAACACATACTTCAGGCAGCGAAACTAATCGATCAACGCCTTTTACTAGCTCTTCCAACGAACTCAAAACCAACATACCCCCTACGAATCAATCACTTATTTTTACTGACACATGGCTATCACAAAATAATTTTTACGCTTATCATTTTCATAACGTTGAATTTTTAACGACCAAGTGATTAGAAGCTTTAAATGACAAGCTTGTGGAGCAACACACGGAAATGCACCAATATTATTGTTTTGAAATCACTAAATTAGCAGGAAATACCGAAGCAATCATCTCATCGAAAAAATTAAATTTCTATTTAAAATCAATATATTTAAAGTATTTATCTATATAAAAAAACAGTATTTTAGTTTACAACAAAGTTCACACTTGTTAAGTTTTAATAATAATTAAAACTATGTGATGTCAGTCACAAATCCCAACCGCGTTGCAATATCCCGCACTCCGCTAATAATGCATATCAAAGTGCTATTTCTCATTCTCTTTCAGAGGAGAATTATTAGGCAAGTCCGATGTTTTAACACTTTGCGAATAATCTCACGATCTAATCGATCAAATTACAAGCGATATTAGCAATAAAAATTGTTGACTAAAAGATTTGGTTAAGGCAATATTAACATCGTTTTTATTAAGTTCTTTTATTCCAACCTTTTAATGAGAGGGATTGAAACATGGATTACTTATCAAATTTATCTTTCGCTATTTATGGAGTCTCAGCTGTCGGTGTCGTTCTAGGTACCTTTTTGACACTAAAGATTTATAGCGCTGTAGGCGCACGATAATACGCTGGTCACAGCAAGTAACAGATGAATGAACATAGTATTGATGGGTAGCGTTTCACTTTACCCGTCAATACAAACTCATTAAACTACACAACAAATCTTTAAAACCACAAACCTTACATTGTGCTCTCGCTGCTTTCTTTTAAGGTAACTCCAGGGCTTTAACTATTATCTGACTCGCGACCAAATTCGCTCGATGCCGAGCACTTTCAACGGATTCACCGTACGCTAAAGCCACTCCCATTCTGCGACGCCGATAGGCTTCTGGCTTTCCGAAAAGTCGAATATCAGAGCCTGGAACACTCAATGCTTTATCCACATTCTCAAAAATAACCGCTCGCTGATCCATTGCACCATAAATCACAGCGCTCGCTGCGGGATCACGTAACTCAACAGAAACGGGCAAACCGAGAATAGCACGCGCATGACACTCAAACTCATTTTGATACTGACTGGCCATGGTTACCATGCCCGTATCGTGCGGTCTCGGACTCACTTCGCTAAACCACACTTGATCACCTTTCACAAAAAGCTCCACACCAAAAATACCACAGCCAGCTAAATTATCGGTAATCCGTTGGGCAATCGACTGGGCAGTTTGCAAGGCCACATTCGACATGGGCTGTGGTTGCCAACTTTCTACGTAATCCCCATCCACCTGTCGATGCCCAATAGGCGCACAAAAAACCGTAACGACTTCTCCCGTTGCGTTTTTATAACGCACCGTTAATAATGTGATTTCAAAGTCAAAATCAATTTTCTGCTCGACGATCACTTGCCCTCGGTTCACTCGCCCACCCTGCATGGCATACTCCCAAGCTGATTGCATATCATCCGCCGATCGAAGCAAGGATTGACCTTTACCGGACGAAGACATGATCGGTTTGATGATGCACGGATAACCAATTTCGCTGACAGCCGCTTCTAATTCAAGAAACGTTTCCGCAAATCGATATTTGGAGGTTGGAATTGCCAGTTCTTCGGCAGCTAAGCGCCGAATACCTTCACGATTCATGGTAAGTTGGGCGGCACGTGCCGTAGGAATGACCGTAATATCGTCTTCACGCTCCAATTCAACCAATAAATCAGTCGCAATTGCTTCAATTTCAGGAACAATAAGATGTGGTTTTTCTTTTGCCACTAACTCACGTAACGCTTTCGCATCGGACATATCGATAACATGAGCACGATGGGCGACTTGGTGACCAGGCGCATTGGCATAACGATCCACAGCGATAACTTCCGCCCCCAATCGTTGCAATGCAATAATGACTTCTTTACCCAGTTCGCCGCTACCTAATAGCATAACCCGTGTTGCTGAATTTGACAGCGGTGTGCCAATTTGCATGATGGATCTCCCTGATCAAACATTTGACCTGGGACATTACCAGTGTCTTTGATAAAAATAAAGGAAGAGAACGCGATTCTATCTGAAATAAACGATAACGAGGGGTTTTTGAATATTAAAAAAGGAATATACGATGAAAGCCTAAAAATGATGCGCTGTAGGCATAATAACCCACCGGCGAGTAAAGCAGAAAAACATCAATATGAACAATAAATCAATAACGGAAATCACTCCACCTTGTAATGCCTTTTGATTATTGTCTTTATCAGACTCGATGACCTTGACGATTGCTGTAGAATATCCTGGTGCAGCAATTTGAATATCTGTCTGTCCATTAGTATTGTCATCATCAATCAAAGCTTCCAGTGTGACCATTTGGTTCTGTTGCCAATCCATATCCGTGAATACCAACACAGCGCCCTCGGTGACTCGGATATCTTGATCGCCATTGGCATCAATGGTAACGGTGACCTGCAAGTTTTCAGCCCCAGGTGGTGCACTAGGGCGCAGCCTAAAATGCCCAAGCTTACCTTCTATAATGTTAAAACTGACGGAGTCAACAATCAATTGATGCCGCTTGATGGAAATATCACTTCCATTGGCATCTTTTATTGCAATCGGATAAGCGCTATTTTTATCTTCAGAATTAACACCCAATTGATTATAACTATTATTCCCCCAACCGATCAATGCACCGCTCTCATGCACCGCAATAATATGACTCTCACCCGCGGCAAAAGCAATCATATTGGCAAGTGGTGTGCTATCCGCATTTAATACGGGTCCTGGGGTTAACCGCATAGAAAACGAACCGTCGCCTAACTGGCCTGAAGAATTATCACCCCATGCCAATAAAGTCCCATCGTCTTTTAAGACCATGCTATAGCGAGCCCCCGCTCCCACTACCTGGACACCACTGACAACCCTGTCAGCTTCCTTTACGGGGATGGGCAGAGTTTGGATATCCCGCCCGCCGTTACCGAGTTGACCATATTCATTCCACCCCCAAACCAAAACATTGCCATTTTTACGTAACGCAATCGCATGCTCTGAACCCGCTGCAATCGCAGCAATTTCCGTTGCATTCTGTACTTTTTCTGGTCCAAATGTCGACTCAGTATTGCCATTGCCCAATTGCCCGACATCGTTTACTCCCCAGGCATATAAGCTACCATCACTTATCAATGCAAGACTAAACCGGTCACCCGCCGCAATAGCAACCGTATCAAAAACACCAGGTACGATAACTGGCGTAAGATATTCGAGTTTCTCACCAGCCCCAATCTGGCCCGCATTATTGCTGCCCCAAGCAAACACGGTCCCATCGCTTTTCACAGCTAAGCTATGTTCTTTCCCAGCAGCGATATCAATCACATTTGATAATTCAACTTCCGACGCCGCCTCGGTGATTTTGACAAAAGATCGTGACAAATCTGTTCCATCACCTAACTGGCCCGCACTATTTTTCCCCCAGGCAATCACTCGGCCATCTTGGGTAAGCGCTAAGGAATGTTTAGCCCCTGCAACGACTTTGACAATACCTAACAACACATTACCTAAATCATCACTGACGCCAATAAGTACATTATCTTTGACTAAACCCGCGCCAAGTTGACCATCATCATTACTTCCCCAAGATATCAAATTTCCACCAATACCAATCGCGATGCTATGTTCCGCACCGGCAGCCAGCGGTGTTGCAGGTAAATTTTGAGGTACTGGCAATGGGTCACTGCCACACAAATCCGTGGTAAACGTTTGGTTTTCACCCCACCCTGTACCATTCTCACTATTTGCAGCAATTTGGTAATGATACAAAGTCTCACATTCAAGTCCGCTAATCTCCGTGCTAACAATTTGATTAATAAAACTGCCAAGCACATTAGTGACTTCTGTTTGCATGCCATAAACATCGGTCAAACCATAATTAAACCGAGCATTGGTATTCATCCCGTTGCTCATCACACCACCCTGTAATGTTGCACTTCTTGAGCTAATTAACAAAGCCGGTAACGTTGTCACCTCTGGCGGAACAAAACATTCTTTTGTCTTAAAAGAAGCAACATCCGTACTTGAGGTATTGACTCCATCGTTAGCTGTCACTGCATAAAAATATTCTTTACCGCATGAAAGATTGACCAAATGTATTGAATCGGTACCAGAAGCAATCGTCACCGGGTCACTGGCTTGAGGCATCGTCTGGCTCAAGCCATATTTCACCTGGACGGTAGTCTCCGCATTCACACCAGATTCTACGCTCACATGGATAACCGCCTTATCATTGCTGAACCAGCTCACCCGAGCATCGACGTTTAAACCATTGCACGGCAATGTCTGGAATACGACATTTTCACCGGGCTGCACTTTGCCTTCTGGCGAGCCATCTTCTGAGATGGCAACCATACGATAAACATAAGACGCGTCACATTGCAATGACCGTACTAACCAAGCCACATCACGGGGCAACGTGCCATCAGCAATATTGATTTTCCTAGTTTCTTGTCCAAAACTCATATCAAGGCCATATTCAAAATAGGCAGTAGTATTTACCCCTTCAGGATTGACAATACCCAATAGCTTGGCACTGGTTTGAGTAATATCCTGCGGAGGATTCGTGATGACAGAAACAGTTGTTGTGTTGCACGGTATCGTCGAAAACAGCTCTTCTTTTCCATAAACAACCGCCGTGCCCAGCTCCCCCACCACACGATAAAAATACGTTGCACCACACGACAAATTGCTAACAATCCGCGATACGTTAGTCGTTGTTAAGCTTGCTAGCACCGCTAGTGTCTGCGTTTTATTCGCATAATTTTTTGATTGCGTGCCATACTCAAAATAAAGATTGATTTTCTTATTATTAGGCAATACTTGAGCATTTAATGTTGCCGCCAACAGACCAATATCAGTCACACCGCTGGCACTTAGTAAATCAGAAATAATACACTCTGCCGTCTTAAAAGAGTTATTATTTCCCACAATCGTACCCTCTGGATTTTCAACAGTGATTTGATAATGATAGGTAGTACCACAAAGCAAATTAGCGAGCACGACTTTAAATAATACCTGGTTGGCACCCGCTCCAACAGTCTGAGAGGGTGTTTCTTCGCCATATTTTGTGGTGATACCATAAGCCACACGAATAATTGTTAATTGACCATTTGGGTTCACTGGAATCGCCAATACCACTCTGTTTTCGGTGATTTCTTCAAGTGCTGGATCATTTAAAATGGGCTTAGCAGCAATACACGAACGTGTTGAAAAAACCTGATCTTCGCTATTGGTCTGCCCTGTGGAATTTTTAGCAAATGCCTTGTAATGATATTGTGTTGCACATGTTAGCTGAGAGAGCGAAGCGAAAAATTCACTGGGAGCAATTGTTGCGGTTATCATTTGTACTGAGGTGATTTTCCCATACGCAGCCGTTTCTCCATACTCAAACCAAACTTGACTGGCCTCACCAGGTGATATCAACTTGGCAACAATCTCCACTTGATCATTACCAATGTTGCGTGCCGCAAGCCCACTAATGGTGGGCTCATTTAAACAATTAAATGAGGTAAATGATAAGACATCACCTTTGACGATACCTGCACTACTGCTGGCCACCACCCGGAATTGGTAATCCGCTCCACATTCCAATTGATTGATTTCCATGCTTAACGACTGAGCTACACTAGATGCCGCAATGGATGTTTCAGGTGTCGAAAGTGTCAATGCCCCCGGTGTTCCATATTCAAAATAAGCAACGCTGGCAACACCGCGTGAATTTATTGAACCCTGCAACACTGCGCCCGTGGAACGAATATCTGTGGCCGCCTGCGTTAATACCACAGGTGCCTCCAGGCAACTTAATGTTGTTAAAATACGCGCATTACTCACGGTCACATTACCAATACCATCTTCACCAATTAAGCGATAATAATAATTACGACCACATAATAAATTGTCCAATACAAATGATATAGGGGTAGCTCCAGTATTGACTAACATCGATTGGCTCACTGTTTTCGAGCCAAACTTTAGACCTAACCCGTATTCGAAATAATAATTGATGTCTTTATCCGTTTTAATGGTGCCGTTAAGTTGCGCGGCACTCATGGTAATATTAGTGGCTGGCTGGGTATTAAGCTCAGATGTACTCGATGGACAACTCTGAGTGGTAAACGTCAAATTATCACCCTCAGACACACCACCACTATTAGAAGCTACCACACGATACTGGTAAGTCGTTCCACAAGCTAAGCTGCTCACAATGGCTTGTACATTCTGCTCTACCGAATTCGCTGCAAGGGTTTGCTCTAAGGTTTTTTGACCATAACTAATGTCAGCACCAAATTCAAAAAATGCGGTGGTATCGAAGCCCTGCGGATTAACTTGCCCCCGTAACACAGCTTGCCCATCTGTCACCTGGCTCGCCAGCTGGGTGGTTACAGACGGTGGCTTAGGCTTAGGTGGTGGTGGTGGCGGAGTCGTCACAACTGTTGGCCGAAATGCAGCTACAACATCTTTCATTAAAGTCAATGCGCGACTGTTATCTGCTTGATCAACCACACCACACACTTGGTTACGACAGGTATTAATATTCGGATTAGAAAATCGCCCACTTTGTGGACTAATATAGCTCATGACGGTACCGAATACACCGGCTTGCCCATACCCATATGAATAGGAATATCGGCCAGTCGTTGCTGAATTACTAATATCGTGAGCACTGCCCATACCATGCCCAATTTCGTGAGCAAAGGTGTGCTCATCGCAGAAAAAACTCCCATCTTTTCCTTCCGCCACCACAGAATAAGCATTTTCCGCATCTAACGGCGTCTGGCCACCGCCATTGAGCCAAGCAACACCACAACTACCACTGGAGGTACTGACAAAAGGTCGGACCAACGTCACTACATCAGCGCCATAGGTATCCCGCAAAGCCGATATATTCTGGAAGGGAGGAATAAAATTAGTTAACGCTGTCAACGCAGTATCATTGTCGATGGTATCGGCATAATCCACTTGCTCGGTATGCACCACATTGAGTGATAAATCAACTTGACTGTCAGCAAAAGCGGTATTAGCCAATGTGACGAGCGTATTTAAACGAGTTTGTGCTGCCTCGCCATACTTTTCGGCAAACCCAGTGGAATAGACAATGAGCACATCAACGGTAGTATGGCCTGCCAGGGGGCTTTCTGATAGCGCATTTCTCGCTGAGATTTGCTGTGGCGACAACGCCAATGGTGTCTGTGGAATACGTGCATCTTCTTTGAGACTGAGTGGGGTAAGACCCGCTGAATCAAGATTAATTAACCAGCTACCCGTTGCGTCCGAATCAATGATAATGGTTCCATCAGGCGTCTGCACTTGCCCAAACATGCCAGCAGCGCCGCTGGTTAGCATCACTCGGTAACTTTGACCAAAATCCCGTAAATAACCAATTAACGAAACATCACCGTTAGTATGTTGGGTACGTCGTTCAAAAATACTGGTGTATGAGATATTATCTGGTGTCGTCAATTCAACATCTTGATGCAATGGAATATCCAACGCATTAATGTTTAAGACAACGAATCGGGTTGATTGACTTGGGTAGGCCGCCACCGCACGAGGCAAGACAGTAAGTTTGTCAAGAGGTGACACGAAAAGTGTCATCGGCGCTTGACTAGGGGTGACAGATTGAGGCGTTACTGGCGATGTTTGCGAACCACATCCAGCCAGCCAAAGCAATAACAATATTCCAAGCCAGCGATGCACTATCATCGCTATCGATTTGGAAATCATGGTTGATTGTTTGATATACCCCCCGGCCATACCTCTCCCACACCTTCACTATTTATAATCTTCCAAGCACGCATGTTTTTACTGCACAGATACAGATATTCAAGCCGAGAAACGCATTCACTAACCCTTAAAGATTAATAAAACAGCTCGTTGTATCACCGTGTGCAGAATAGACTTATAATATATTTATCAGGAAAATTTATAATTCGATATTAATTATATTTATAGAGTTATCTTTTATTAATATTGTTTAGCTCTAAAATAAGTATATCATAGCTAGATAATATGAATGAAACATTGAGAAAAAATTAATCATTCGTCTCAGTTAGCAAATAATAGGCTTGCAATTTCCTCTGCAATTTCCTTATTACCACTGGGTAACTTGCCAAATGCTAACCTCTTGTCAAATAGACCATGTAATTCCTTATAAAATTCCCCAGATTGTAACTGTTCATAACTAATTTGTTGAGATCGTCCCCACTGAGCTAACCAGTCAATCAAATAGGGTTCTTCCGGCCAATCCTGTCTAGCCACATACAACATGGGTATTTGATTACATACTGCCTCAACCACGGTACCATAACCTGGTTTGGTGATAATTGCATCACAACTCGCGACCAAATCAGTAAATGACATATCAAATTGGGTGTGAGCTACAATGTCTGGCCGTGATACCTCTTGTTGCCAGGTAATAACCCATACAATACCAGGAAATTGCGGCCATTGTTCAACCGGTATTTTGGTTGCAATTCCGCCCAGAGACACCAGCACAAAACGGCAATCAGCCCCCAATTTTTGCTGTTCCATTAACTTGGCACGCTGATTTTTACCGATCACCGCCAAAGCGCCGATATTACGCAAATTATCCAAACCTGGCATATCCATGCTCGGTTCCGGCTGAAAAAAAACCAACGCACTATTATAAGCCGCAAGCATTTGCTGATAGATCACATGGGCTTCTGGTCGATCATTAAAATATCCACGATATATTTCTGCCCAATTCAGCGAACAAAATGCAATGCTGGGCAAATCAATGGCTTTTGCTGCCGCTAAAGTCAGGTAGGAAATATTGGATACCACCAAGTCCGGTGCTAATGTTTTCAATAGTTCCGCTTCTGATACAACCTGAGTTTGCCAATGTTGATGCAGCGCTTGGTACGCTTGCGCACTTCGAGGTTTATCCACATCCAAAGCAGATGTCATATACATACCAAAATCATTGGACCGTTGAATATGCTCCACCGGGTTATTCAGCAGAGACTTCACAAGCTTACTGGGCAATGCGGTCCTCAGTGTGATTGTTATATTTGGTAACATTTCACACAATGCGTTTAATACGTGCGCCGTTTGCGCAAAATGCCCATAGCCATGCCCAGTAACGTCGACTAATAAATGTTTTGTCATGGATCCTTCATTCGGTTTTAGTCAATGCGAGAGCATCTTCATTATATATTGAGTCAATTGGCGTTAAAAAAACCGAGAATCGATTTGGAAGGCAAGTAACTATACGGGGTTTTAAAGTTGTGATTCCAAGAGCTGAGCCCAGAGCAATTCATGGCACTCAATGACCGCCATTAAAGTTTGCCGAAATTCGATCAATACGCGCTCAAATTCAACAAAACTATCATCTGAATCAATGAGTTTTACTACGTTATCCAAAGCCAGCAAGCTATCACGCAATTTCACACTAGTCCCTAAGGCACTTTTTAACTGTTCTCTCGGGTGGGGAATCCAGGTTCGATCCGCATACAGTGATTGCAGATTTTCACCCACTTCCAAAATACGCTTACGCAGTCGTGCTAGTGCCCCAATTTTCTTCGATGATAAATGCCCCCATACCGCGAACTCCATCAACTGTAACCAATCGGCTTTTAACTGTTGTTGAATGGTTAAGTCAAAATCAAAGGAGACATCAAACTGTGCCTGATTGAAGGTCATTGCGCTTAACTCAAGTTAACCCGATAAGTCTAACGATAACACGGGTTGTTCTTGCATTAAGCCAATTTGTTCTCGTAATGACTGAATGTGATCTTCCCAATAACGGGTCTCATTAAACCAAGGAAAGTTGAGTGGAAATGCTGGATCACTCCAGCGACGCGCCAACCAGGCAGAATAATGCATTAAACGCAAGGTCCGCAACGCTTCAATCAAATGCAGTTCATTCCAGGGAAATTCATGAAATAACTGATAACCTTTTACTAGCTGGCTTAACTGATCGCTCATTTCTTCACTGGAACCCGATATCAACATCCACAGATCTTGAATGGCCGGTCCCATGCAGCAATCATCGAAATCAACAAAATGCGGTCCATCACCGGTCCACAAAATATTGCCGGGATGACAGTCGCCATAGATACGAATCGACGTCAGTGGCGCCGCACGCTCAAATGCCATGCGTACTTGTGTCAGCGCATCACGCACAACACTCTCATAGACATCAATAAGGTAATCGGGAATAAATTTGTTTTCCAGGAGAAACTGACTGGCCGCCTCACCATAACTTTCAATACTCAAGTGAGCTCGGTGCTGAAATGATTGGGTACTACCTAAGGCATGGATGCGGCCGAGCAGTCTGCCAAGCCATTGTAAATGATCTTTGTTATCTAAATCAGGCCAGCGCCCGCCACGCGAAGGAAACACGGCAAATCGAAAATCATCGTAAAACTGCAGCGCCTGCCCGGTCTTATCGACAATCGCAGGTACCGCCGGAATTTCTCGATCGGCTAACGCATTGACAAATGCCAGCTCTTCTCGAATTGCATCATCAGACCAACGTTCTGGCCGATAGAACTTCGCAATGACAACCGCATCATCAACGCCCACTTGATATACACGATTTTCATAACTGTTCAAGGCCATTAAATGGCCAGTACAAACAAACCCCATACTTTCAACGGCATTCATGATGCGCTCTGGGCTAAGCGCCTGATAAGGGGACGCTATATTTTCCATATGAGGTTTGATAACTACGTTTTAAAAAGCATTAAATCTAAGCGTTCATTTCCCGTCGATAAACTCGCTTACCCGACTTAGAAAACGACCCAGTTTCAGAAATCCTATTGGACTCACTAGGCATGTTATCACGTCCACCGGATTTAGCAACTGGACGCCCATGACCTTTTTTGGCATGTTGTATTTTTTGCTTTTGCTGATGAAAATTTCGCTTCGGATTCATCGGACGAGCCGCCGAAGGTTCCGGCTGCTGCGGCTCTAAACCCGCCACCACTTGACGTGCTAATTTTTGCCCAGTCAATCGCTCAATTTTTACCAGTTTCTGCCAATCTTGAGGTCCTACCAGAGAAACTGCCGTCCCGGTATCGCCACCACGGCCAGTTCGTCCAATGCGGTGGATATAATCTTCCGCAATCATTGGCAAATCGAAATTAACCACGTGACTCAAACCCTTAATATCTAAACCTCGGGCGGCCACATCGGTGGCGACAAGTACCCGATAACGGCCACGCTTCATGGCTTCGATAGTGCGTTTACGCGCCGCTTGATTCATATCGCCATGTAACGAACCGCACTGATGACCCTTGATCTTGAGACTTGATGCTAATTCTTCTGCACCCCGTTTCGTTGCGGTAAAAATGACAACTTGGGATAACTTCGTATCTGACAAGATATGCGCTAACAATTTTTGCTTGTGATGATGATTATCAGCACAGTGCAATGATTGCTCGATAGACTCGTGGCGAACATTGCTTTCCGTCAATTGAATCTTTTTAGGGGTTTTTAACAATTGTTGCGAAATTTTCAAAATGGCCGCTTCAAACGTGGCGGAAAACATCAAGGTTTGCTTCGCGCTTGGCATGCTTCGGGAAATTTGTTCCACATCTTTGATAAATCCCATATCAAGCATGCGATCAGCTTCATCTAACACAAACAATTCAATACCTGACAAATCTACCGTACGATTGGTCATATGATCCAGCAATCGGCCCGGTGTCGACACCAGAATATCTACCGGATTACGTAGCGTACGTGCTTGCGCAGCAAAAGAAACCCCGCCCATCACCGTCGCAAATTTCAAATGAGTAAAACGCCCAAATGTTATGATGTCGTTACCCACTTGCATGGCCAATTCCCGAGTGGGAGTTAAAATAAGAATCCGTGGCCGACCCGCTCTGTTAGATGGTTTGTTTTGCGCGTCGTTATTAAGTAATAGTTGCAATCCAGGCACCACAAAAGCGGCCGTTTTCCCTGTGCCGGTTTGGGCCGAAGCCAATATATCCTCCCCTTTTAATATTTCTGGTATCGCGGCTTGTTGAATGGCCGTGGGGGTTGAAAAACCGGTGATTTGAATTGCTTTAAGTAATTTTGGATCTAAATCAAAGTCATTAAAAGTCAAATGTGTTTACCTCTAACCAGACTAAAATGGCTGTGTAATATACGTGAAAAGCTGCAACATTACCAGGTATATATACTGGAAAAGGCCGTTTTGATGAAAATGTCAATGCTTATTAGATTAAAAGCCTAGCGAAACAGCGATATTACCGACAGTCAGTCATTTTCAAAAAAGACGTCAATCCATTCCATTCGCAATAACCACACTTTAAAATTAAAGGATAAGTCGATGTTATTTTAGTCATTAGACCTCAAGCTGAAACAATGTCTTCGGCTACAAAGCCACCTCCCGCAGCGTTTGTAACGGTGGCTGACTCATCACTTTTCTACTACCCCACAGCCCTGCGATTGCGACCCCAATCGCGCCGCCAAACACCCCAAAAAACCAAATCATCGGATCAAATGTATAATCCATTTTTAATACCTGACTTGCAATCACATAAGCCAGCACCGAAGCAAGTATTGACGCTAATAAACCCGCCAAAACACCTAAACAAATAAACTCAGCCCACAGCGCCTGAATAATTTGATGACGCCGCCCCCCCAAGGTACGGATCACTGCATTTTCCATTAAGCGCTCATCATGGGTGGCTTGAATCCCGGCATATAACACCATGACACCCGATAACAACGTAAATAAAAACACATATTCGACGGCCAAAGTCACACGGCTAATAATATTACGTACATGCTCCATAATGGCAGCCACATCAATCACAGTAATATTAGGGTAGGCTTCTACTAACTCGTTGAGCATTTGAAAACGGGAAGGTAATAAATGAAAGCTGGTCATATACGTAGTCGGAAACTGATCCAACAAGCCCGGTATCACAATTGCAAAAAAATTCGGCCGAAAAGAATCCCAATGGATCTCTCTAAAACTGGTTATTTTTGCAGTAAATAATTGTCCAGCCACATCATAAGTTAGTTCATCTCCGAGCTTAACCGCCAAATTTTTTGCCATATCCCTATCCAAGGAAATCTGCGCAGACCCAACATCGGAAGCATCCCACCACTGACCATCAGTCACGCTATTGTCCGGCGCCAAATCAGCCGCCCAGGACAAATTAAACTCGCGCCTCACTAAACGCTGCGCATGTTCATTGACAAAGTCCTCGGGAACCACCAGCTGACCATTCACCGCTGTCAAACGACCGCGTATCATCGGGTAAATTTCAGGTGTCGGTAAATTATGCTGAGCGAAAAAAACGTTTAACGAAGCGATCTGGGAAGGCTGAATATTAATTACAAATCGATTGGGTGCCTCCGGCGGTAAGCTCGATTGCCAATCATTCAATAAGTCACTGCGAATCACCGTTAATAACAGTAACGCCATGATACCCAAGCCAAAAGCAATCACCTGCACAACACTGCTCATGGGACGCCGTGCCACATTCGCCAAACCAAAACGCCAACTGCCATTAACATACACTTGCACAAGTTTTAACAAGCGCACTAACGCAAAAGCCGCTACCCCTAACAACACAACACCCAGTAGCGTACCAGCCACCATATAACTGCCTAATTTAAGATCATTCGCTTGCCAATACATCAGCAATGACAACGCCCCCGCCCCCGATAAATACGCCACCACTCCCGGTGCTTTCAAGGCACCTAAATCCCGCCGAATGACACGTAATGCTGGCACATCCTTTAACTGCAATAAGGGCGGCAATGCAAATCCCAACAAGGTTAGCATGCCACTAGTCACACCAATCACTGCGGGTTTGACAGATGGTAGTGGTAATTGAACCCCGACCAGCAGATCACCAAGCAATTCGACAAAAAAACCATGCACAAAATAACCAAGCAAACAACCGAAACCGCAACCAATCAAACCCAAAGCAATCATTTGCAGCGCATAAATCTGTGAAATCAAACCTTGCGTGGCACCCACACAACGCATAATGGCACAATGGTTTAAATGGCGCTGCGCAAAACGCCGAGCCGCCAAAGCAATCGCCACCCCGGCAAGCATCACGCTGGTAATCGCCGCTAAACCTAAAAATCTTTCCGCACGTTCCAAAGCAGAGCGCATTTCTGGTCGGGCATCTTGAATTCCTTGTATACTTTCGCCGACTTGCAACTCACTGGTGATTGATTGTCTCAGCTGATTTAGCGTTTGTGCTTCACCAGCCATCAGTAATTGATGACGCACTCGACTGCCTGGCTGTAACAATTGAGTACGCGGTATATCGTCAAGGTTCATCAATAAACGTGGCGCCACGTTAAACAAATCGCCCCCCCGCCCCGGCTCAGTAATTAATACCGCAGTGACTTGAAAAACGGCCTCGCCCAAGGATATTTCATCACCGACTTTTAAATGCAAGGCGGTCATTAAACGCGGCTCTAACCAGACAGTTCCCGGTTTCGGCACCTCGTTGGTTAGCCGATCCTGGCCGAATGTTTCAGACGCAATATGAATATTTCCACGTAATGGAAAATTGCCCTGCACCGCTTTCACCATACTCATTTGGGTTTGGCCTTTGACGACCACCATACTGGGAAACACCAGGGTTTGTGAGGTGTCTATCCCTTGATCTGCAACTTTATTGACAATCACAGGATCAATGTCACGGGTTGAGTTCAAAATTAAATCCGCCCCCAACAATTCATTGGCCTGCATCAATAACGCTTGTTGAATGCGATCGGTAAAAAATCCCACCGATGTCACCGCCGCGACGGCAACAACTAATGCGGCCACCAACACGCGTAGTTCTCCCGCCCTCCAATCCCGCCTCAAAAAAAGTAACGCTAGCTTAATACGTGAAGCACTATGACGGGTTTGCATGAACCAATGTCTCCGTTAATTGACCGGCATCCAGCGTTAATATTCGATCACAACGCTGCGCCAATGCATTATCATGGGTCACTAATATCAAGGTCGTGCCTTTCTCTCGATTTAACTCAAACAACAAATTGATAACATATTCACCGGTACGGCTATCCAGATTACCGGTGGGCTCATCGGCCAATAATAATTTAGGCTGGGGAGCAAATGCCCTAGCAATCGCCACCCGTTGCTGCTCACCGCCTGACAATTGACGTGGGTAATGATGTAAACGCGCTGCTAAACCAACTCGTTCTAGCACATCAGAGGCAAGTACTTTCGCCTGCTTCATTCCCATTAATTCCAATGGCAACATAACATTTTCCAAGGCGGTTAAACTAGGTAATAGCTGAAAAGACTGAAACACAAAACCTATCCATTCACCACGCAACTGTGCTCTGGCATCCTCATTCAGGTTAAACAGGCTTTTCCCTGCCAACATGACCTCACCAGAAGATGGGGTATCTAAGCCCGCTAAAATCCCCAATAAAGTGGATTTGCCTGCCCCTGATGCCCCAACAACGGCCACCGACTCGCCACTCGCGACAGAAAAATTGATATCGCTGATTAAAGTTAATTCACTCTCGGAACTGGTCACTTTCTTCGATACACTAACAACTGACAAAATAGTTTGCATAGGGTCATCTGACATGTTCAAAAAAATTGCTCTCCTCGGTTGCTTATTGTTAACACTGACGGCCTATCATCAGGTATTTGCTGCGCCGGCTATCTTAGTTTTTGGGGATAGTTTAAGCGCCGGCTATGGCGTATTAAAACAACAGGGCTGGGTCGCACTATTAGAAAACCAATTACGTAGCCAAGGCTACCCTCATCGAGTTATCAACGCCAGTATTAGCGGCGATACCACGGCCGGCGGAGCGGCTCGAATAAAAAGCACATTGGCTAATCATCAACCGGACATTGTGATTGTTGAACTTGGCGGCAACGATGGCTTACGCGGCTTGCCTATTCCACGTATGCAGCAAAACCTCGCCAATATCATTAACCATAGTCACCTGACACAAGCCAAGGTTTTACTCGTGGGCATGCAAATTCCACCCAACTATGGCCCCCAATATACCCGACAGTTCCAAACCGTTTACCAAAATTTAGCCTCACAATTTAACATTCCACTGGTCCCTTTCCTACTTGATGGGCTCTCACATAACCAGCAAGATTTTCAAGCCGATCAAATTCATCCCAATGCCTCAGCGCAAACAAAATTATTGTCCAATGTTTGGCCGCATTTAAAAACCTTGCTGAATTAGCCCATCCGATTGGGCTTTAACCAACATTGGGCAGCCTATCATTTGATCTCGCTTGATCCTGGATCCCACAAGAATTTTTCTTCAGTCGGCAATACAACACGTATGTACCTTCTTCAGGAAAATCCTTGTGAAATCAATTTTCTTCGCGATTTTCAAACGCTAGGCTGCCCAATGTCGGCTTTAATAAGCCCAATCCACAATATAATCCTCCAAACAATCAATCCCTTCTTCAGAGATGACTCGGCCTCGTACCGAAATGCCGTAAAAATGTACTGTTTCTGGATCTTTTGATACCAATGGATGCCAATCGGGCAAATCTTCACCAGCCGCCAATAATCGATAAGCACAGGTGGAAGGCAACCAAGAAAAATCCACGGCCAAGGCCGGTGTCAACTTAACACAATCGGGAACGCGCTGACGTCGATTTGAGTAATCGGTACAACGACAAGTATCGGTATCTAATAAACGGCACGCCACATTGCAATAATGGATTTCAGCTGTATCAGCATCTTCTAATTTGTATAAGCAACATTTCCCACAACCATCACATACCGCGTCCCATTCTTGCTTAGTGAATTGCGTCAATGTTTTAGTTTTCCAAAATTCATTCATAAAATATATAAGGCAAGTAAAAGCTACTAAAGTGTGGAGAAGAATAATACAATAGATTGAAGGTAAATTGAGAAATACCTGATCGTTAAACTCACTTATATTCAATGAGCTCGATAATTGCTTAAGTTAAATTCACTTGAAATATTACGCTCAGCCTGCTACAAGTTAATCTATGGTGGAACAATATCACGTCGGATTCTGCCATGGTTTTGGCCAGAAGGAGATGACCCATGCTGGAACATCGCTGGACAATGCGTACGCTGATAAGTGTTAACGTGGTATTGTGTTATGAGCCGCTCGGTTTGGTTCGTGGAGAAAGTCGCGATCTTAGCCTTAATGGTATGTTTGTTGATACCGGGCGAGTCATTTTACAAAACAACCAACCAGTCATCATTTCATTTTCTGTGCAAGGTGTAACCTCAAACGCCATTCGAACGAATGGTCAAATTGTACACACCTCAGAACGTGGCGCTGGACTGGAGTTCGTTAGCATCTCTGAAAAGCTTACGCAAGTTTTAGAAGAAGTACTAAGCTGCCACTCGGAGGACGATTTTTATAAACGTTTACCCCCTCAATATTCAATCGCTTAATTGCGAATCAATATCAAAAGCCGCGACCCTCGTAGTTGAATAACATTCGATCGATTCGCGGCTTTCATCTCATCCAGCTTCACCATTAAAACAGCTCACTTAAGACAACTGCTGACGCCCTAAAAATGCGCGTGACAGCGTACCGCCATCCACGTATTCCAACTCGCCGCCAATGGGCACACCATAAGCAATGCGGGTGGCTTTAATGTTACGCAAGCGAACCATTTCCACAATGTAGCTGGCGGTGGTTTCGCCTTCTACTGTCGGATTGGTCGCTAAGATCACCTCTTCAATGCCTTGCTCATCCAAACGCGCTGCCAACTCATGCAAACCTAGCTCGCTAGGTCCAATCCCATCCAATGGTGACAAATGCCCCATAAGCACAAAATATAAGCCGCGATAGCCCGTTCCCTGCTCAACAGACATCATATCCGCTGGATTTTCGACCACACACAGTAACTGGCGATCACGTTTTTGATTGGCACAGATATCACAAATGTCAGATTCGGTAAATGTACGGCATAAACGACAATGACCGATACGCTCCATGGCCTCGCGAAGCGTTACGGCAAGGGCTTTTGCTCCGTCTCGATTTCTTTCTAGCAGATGAAAAGCCATGCGTTGTGCCGTTTTCGGTCCGACCCCTGGCAAACAGCGTAAACTTTCCATCAATTGATTCAATAACGAATTCGACATACTTGCCAGTCCATCGTAAAACACACTAAAAGGGTAACTTAAACCCTTCCGGCATACTCATGCCACCGGTCACATCTGCCATTTTTTCTTTAGTTTGTTTTTCAACCTGCCGTACCGCATCATTAATGGCCGCTGCGATTAAATCTTCCAGCATTTCTTTATCTTCACCCATCAAGGTCACATCAATCTGCACCCGACGCACATCATGTTTGCCCGTCATCTGGATATTCACCATACCGCCACCCGACTGTCCAGTCACTTCTAAACTGGCGATTTCTTCTTGCGCTTTTTGCATATTTTCTTGCATTTGCTGCGCTTGTTTCATCAAATTACCTAAGCCACCTTTCACTTTCCTCTCCTTTCTAATGTCATGAACAACAGATAATGGATGATAACCCGTCTGCTATTTTTCTGTAAGACGTATGGATTTGGGATCAACCTTCGCATCAAACATTGTTTTCATTGTTTTAACATTGGGATCGGCCTCTATCAACGCAACAGCGTCTTGCATACGCTCAGCATGTAACCGACTATCCAGATCTGCCGGAGTTTCCTGCTGAGGTTCACCCAATTTCAAGTTAATTTTTATGGATGTTTGATAATATTCGGTCAATGCACCTTGCAAACGCTCAATCATCGTCTTACTTGCCAATTGAGCATGGGATTTTTGTAATATTAGCGTGATTTCATCCCTTTCACGACCCTGATAGGCACAATTCAGCGCCAATTGTTTTACAATACCCGCAATCTTAAGCTGCCGCACCGTATCCGCCCACGAAGCCTCACCCGGCTTGGCATTGGCCGCCGGGGTAACATCTGCGGAGGGAGGTGGTGATGAATCTTGACTCACTACCGGCACGGGTTGCTCCGGACGTGGTGACGCCGCCACCTGATTCGCAGACAATGAACGCATCATCACGTCAGCTGCCTGTTTTGCAGGGACAGGAAGGTTCGCAGCGGCTTGCCCAGCGCTTGCTTCATGCTGATCACTTAACCCAGGACAAAATGCCAGCATCCGCAACACAATCATTTCAAAACCACTTCGGGCATCTGACGCCAATGGTAAATCACGGCTTCCTAAGATACCAATTTGATAATAAAACTGAACATCTTGTGGGCTCATAACGCTAGCCAGCTTGCTGATTTCCTGATCTTCCTCACTCATGGCCTCCGGTACCACTTGAACAATAGCAATCTGATGTAATAGCGCTAAAAACGCATCCAGCACATGGACAAAATCCACACCGTGTTGTGCTAAATGATCCACCGCTTTAAGCACCGCTTGCCCATCATTATCCGCTAATGCTTGCAAAATATGCGACACATGGCCCCGATCAATGCTACCCAGCATGGCACGAACTTGGGCTTCTTGAATTTCGCCTCCGCCGTAGGCAATGGCCTGATCCAATAAGCTCAAAGCATCCCGCATACTGCCTTTGGCAGCACGACTCATCAGCGGCAAGGCTTTTGGGTCAAACGGGAGCTGTTCTTGCGTTAAGAGATGCGCCAAATGCGTACTAATCAAATCCACCGAAATGGTCGTGAGATTAAACTTCAGGCAGCGAGATAAAATGGTAATTGGTAAGCGTTGCGGATCCGTGGTGGCTAAAATAAACTTAACATGCGACGGTGGTTCTTCCAGGGTTTTTAACAACGCGTTAAAGCTGTGGTTGGATAACATATGCACTTCGTCGATCAAATAGACTTTGTAACGACCTTGCGAAGGTGCATATTGCACGTTTTCCAACAATTCTCGGGTATCTTCCACCTTAGTTCGGGACGCCGCATCCACTTCAATCAAGTCGACAAAACGCCCTTCATCGATACTCAGGCATGCTGCACATTCGCCACACGGAGTCGAGCTAACACCTTGTTCACAATTGATTGATTTTGCCAGAATACGGCCTAAGGTGGTCTTGCCGACCCCCCGCGTTCCGGCGAATAAATAGGCATGATGGAGTCGATCATTGTCCAGAGCATTAATCAATGCTTTCAAGACATGCGTCTGACCTACCACATCGCTAAATTTTCGAGGGCGCCATTTTCTGGCTAACACCAAGTAACTCATTTCCAGATCCTATCAAACGAACCGGTTGACGATCAACTAAAACCACCGGCTCAACGCGTATCCCAGACACTTGGACAAGTTAACTAAAGCCACTTGTCATCTTGGTTATGAGTGATACTAACGAATGAAAAATCCCAAATGTGTGGCCACTCGATATATGGAAAAACATGAAGTGCGTTTTGGCTTACTATCAATATTTAAGGTGGCGACTCACACCCGCCACACCTCGGCACCCGAGTCCACTGTTACCGCTGCTCCCTTCCGGGCCTGACGGGGTTCACAGTCTATCGTCGCGAGGGGACCGATGTAAGTCACCATTGGCTAAAATATCAACATTACCAGACGAACGCGATAAGTGGGGCGCATACTACCAAGGTTTATTTCTGATGACAAATGCTTGTCAGTTATTTTTATGGGCAAGATCAACTGTCAACACAATAATCAATCAAACCGTCCACAAAATTGACACAAAGCTAACAATAAACAACCAGCAGCTAAGCAATAAGGTCATCGACCACGCAGAAAGCAGATCAACATGGCCAAAATCCACCCAATCAAACAGGCGGGATGCTTTTCATCCATCGCTGCAAAATACCGCTCGATTATTATCCGTGAAGACGCACAAGCCACCGAATAACCAATTGATTTAAGCAAACTCGATCCGGTTCTTCGTTTGCCTTAAAATTCCTCAACACTTGACGATAGCCTATGAGGTATCTAGATTAATTTCAAATATAACAACCTATTTGTGTCTTTAACACTAAGCAAAATAAAGTAAATCGCATTTCAGCGGCAAAACGGCTGTCCTAACCATAAAAAATTAAGGGGTTACCAGGATGCATTACTTTCCACTAAGTAAAAATCCGCTAGTTATAATAATACTAAGTATGGTTTTCGGTTCGCTGATAGGTTGTGGCGACCTACCACATCGCCCGTCGTCAGAAGCCAGTGGCACTAAACAGACACAACGTATTAGCACTGGAAAAAATATTGCCAAGCTAGCAAGCAGCTTGCAAGGCATCCCTTATCGGTATGGAGGCCACAACAAAAAAGGCTTCGATTGCAGTGGACTGGTTTATTACAGTCACCAAAAAATGGGTATTGATGTACCAAGAACCAGTCTTCAACAATTTAAAAACGCTTACCCCATTCAACGAAAACTGTTACATCCGGGCGACCTAGTATTTTTTTATTTAAACAGAAAAAGAGTATCTCACGTCGGAATTTATGTGGGTAAAAACAAATTCATCCATGCCCCCAAAAGCGGGAAAACTGTCACCACAGCTTCATTAGACAACCAATTCTGGCGCCAACGTTATGCCGGTGCCGGACGTTTTTATTAACAGCCATGGGCTGGTCACCGATTGTCTCCTCTTAGCGCATTCCTGGAAGCTCGATCGACCAATGTAAAAAGCCTATCAATATCATTTTTTTGATTCGATGCCAGATGCCCCCGCACTTTAACCAATTCACAGTCCAACTGATCAGTCATTCTAAAAAACGCCTGATACAACTCATAATTGTTGAGGCGCTTATTTTTATTTGAACGATAATCATTTTTTTCAAACCGCTCACGTCTTCCCGGCAACCCAACAATGTTTTGAGAGTCTGTATACACAATCACCTTGCTTCCCGATGCTTGGATATCGCTGAGCGCCCACAATAAAGTCTGCAATTCGAGTTTCGTTGAAGATGTATGCTCAAATCGTCTTACTTTCACGCGTGTCATCAGCACATCCAAAGAAAGCCCAAGCTCAGACAAAGCCAGGTAAGCCCCATACCCAATATTTGACTGAGTATTCACACTTCCATCCGTAAGCAGCATCAGTTTACTCATAAAAATATGACTCTATTCCATCAAAATTTTCTGAGAGACCTAGTGACATAAAAACAGTTGTGCGATGATGACATATATATTGCTCCGGCAGCTATTATCCAAACATCGGTTTGGTATTGATGGGTTTCGCTTTGCTCTACCCATCCTTATATCTCTCTCGATATTAACTTCCAGATCTATACCTGTCCAATAAGTATTTAAGCCACCTTCTTAGTGTATTCCTCTGGCAGAGTAATACAAGATTCAAATTGCCTAAAACCCGAGCTATTTACGTTTCCAGTAAGGTGAATACTGATATCACCTCCAATATCTTTTAGGAAACGCTTCACTGCATCCATTCCCACACCTCGACCAGATACATCACTGACCTGCTCTGCCGTTGAAAATCCTGAATGGAAGATCAACCCGGCCAGTTCTTCATCAGTCATTTCTGTGTCCGCACCCAGAATGCCGCAATCAATAGCCTTTTGTCGAATACGCTCCAGGGCAAGACCACGCCCATCATCATAGAGTTTTAATACAACCCCATTGCCCTCGTTCTCCACCGACAAGGTAATCGTTCCTTGTTCTGGCTTTCCTGCGGCGGCTCGTTCGGCCGGCGCCTCCAAACCATGGTCAAGGGAATTTCTAAAACCATGAGTCAGGACATTACGCAATACCGGGGCAATATCTGAGGATAACCGAATATCATGATCTTCGATAACAATCTTGGGTTCTATTTTGCCTAGTGATTCTGCAACTTTTGAAATTGAGCTAATGATACCTTCAACTACCGAGCTAACAGTCTCGGTATCTAACGCCCCTAAGATGCTGCGAATTCGTCCCAACGTATCACGCAAGCTTTTTGTATCCGTATAATTCACGTGTTCCAAGGCATCCTTCGCTTTACTTAACAACTCGGTGTCCATAAATATACCATCGTGACTTCCGGAAGCCAGCTTATCCTGATAAACCGTGTGATAGGTATTAATAATGCTAAAAACATCACCAAGCTCTTTCAGCAATATTTCTTGATCCCATTGTGGATCGGTGCTCTTGCGTAAATCATCATAGCTTTGTTCCGCCTCATGCACCGTATCAGTGATACCACAGAAACCATAGGTTCGAGCATTGCCTTTGATCGTATGCATATTACGGAATAACGATGCCACGGTATCTACATCAAAATGATTCGTTTGCCGAATCAGTTTTTCATTCTGCTCAATAAACTCAAAAGAAGTTTTAGTGAATTCCACGAACTTCGATTCTGACACGGCTAGAATTTGCCCAATGACATCAAGCTCCCATTTTTGTTTTTCGGCTTCGGCTTGCAAACCACGCAGCTCGGTAACATCGCGCACGGTGACCATAAGTTTGTCCACAACATCGTCTTCAGAGGTAATGGGGTCCCAATCAAGCTCAAGGATTTTTTCGCGGCCATCGCTCATACTGAGTTTATACTCGGAAACAAACAAGTGTCGATTAAAATCGAACATCATTGCATCTTCACCTAAGATGGCAGCCAATGCAGCCTTGATTTGGTCTGTGGCATTCGACCCTAAATCTGAGTTTGTGAAGAGTAATTCCAGTACATTCTCGCCCTCCACTTGATCAGTCTCAAGAATGGTTTCAAGATACGCCGAATACTCCGGATGCACTTGATTATCACCATGGATCGTGAAAATTCCCTGATGCATATTTTGCAACATACTGTTAATATCATGGGTCTTTTCATTCAATGCAGCAGTACGTTGTTCCACTTTTTGTTCTAGGGTACGGTTTTGCTCTTCAATGACTTGCAGCATCTGAATATTTTTCGAAGTAACCACCGTCATTCGAGAAATATTCTCAGCAAAATCCTGATCAGACTCATCAAACTTTACTTTGCCAACTTGGCCAGAAAAATTCATAATACCAAAGATCTTACCATCATCAAGCATAGGCACGGCGATGATCGAGCGTGGTCCTTCATCCTCGTGACCAGGAACAAACGAGTTATCCTCCGCCGTATTTGGAATATAAATAATCGTTTTCTCTAGCGCGGCTTTACCGGCAATGCCCTCCCCTAAGCGAAAGGCTCTTGGCTTGGACGCTGGTGGCGGAGCATGCTCCGGATAATACGCACGCAAAGTCAATGTATCCGTTTCACCATCGAACAAATAGACAGATCCATATTTCACATGCGTTTGTTCACCCATCACCCGCATGGCTGTTTCTAAGGCCTTAGTCTGACTATGCAAACCAGCCAGTTCTTCGCCAGTGTTATTGAGAATAGACAGGTCACTAATTTTTTTGCGAATTGAATCACGCATTTCCGCAAAACTTTCGGCTAAACTACCCAACTCATCGCGACGACTGGTATCGATTTCCAGATCTAAATTACCATGCGACAATTCATAGGCACTACCTTTTAACTGCTGCAATGGTTTCACCACAAAAATTCGAAACAGCACCATCAAGCTAATGGCAATGGCAACCATCAGTACAACGATATTAATACCACCAACTGTTTTAAAACGGTCTAGTGTTGCCTCACCCTGACTACTAACGTTTTCAATTGCACTATCAATGCGTTGATTACTTTCTTCGACCGCTTGATTTAAAAGTTTCTTGGACATGCCAATTAATACAAAACCAAGTTCTTCATCGTCGCTAATAATAGGGTAACGATTCTCTAAAATCATTGACATATCTTCAGGAGCTGTATACTCCGTCATGACTTCACCGGTTGGTTTTAAATAGGCGGAATACGCCACATCAGAATCCTTGGCCGCCTGCTCCTGGAAGGCCACCAGTGAAGTAAAATCATAAGACAAAATGAAATCCGGCGCGGTAGTGGCCATAAATTGTCCAAGCAAATCACTTTTAGACTGCAATGCGCTCAGTTGGGTGGCTTCAGCACTGCTCTGCTCTGTATTCAAAGCCTCTTGGGCATTATCAATATTTTGAAAAGTGGACTTTTTGACATCATCAAAGATCAAAAAAGCACCCACCGAAAGTGCAATCAAGGTCACAATTAATATCGGCGGTAAGAATTTACTGGAAAGACTGATGTTTTTTTTCTTCGACATGATTATTTTTTCCTCACATGCGGCATCTGGCTCGGTTTCTCTGAGGAATATCGACAATTCAGGTGGGTTCTTTAAAAATATGAAACAGTTGATCGGTATGAGATAGAGCGGTGTTGTTGACTTGAACGGTATTGATGTTTTTTTGTTCAGAAAAATTAGAGTTGGTTGTACGCTACACGCTACACTTTATGCAGACTTTTCGCTGTTTTATGCATTACATCCAGTATTGAATCACTCATTGCCATTTACCTCGACTAAGTCATGCACCGTCACCAAGTGTGCAAGCATGTCATCATTGTACGCTACAGGGAGGTAGCAGAAAATACCAGAAAACCATTCAATTAGTGGCTTCATATCTCCCTTAGAACCCCATTTGTATGCCAGCTTCAACAGTGGTTCGTTGATATCTTACCTTATCTTCAGACGAAATAGTGGCCTTGCCAGATTGATGTCGCGCCTCAGTGTAAACTTGTAAAGTATTACCTTTGCTACTACTAAACGGATTACTATCAAGAAGATTACGTGCAAGCCCGACTTTATAGCTGTTAATATTATCTCTGGGAGCATTACGATCATCTATTGTTTTACCGCTCTCAGCATTGTGAATCAAAAAACCTGCGCTTGCATATCCGATTGTATTTTTTAAAATTCTATTAAAATAATACTCACCACCAATCTCAAAATTCAGGTTTTTATCTTCAAAATTTAAACCAAGATATACATTGCCACTACGCAGTCCTGGTGTATATCCTTCTACCGCATTTAGACGAATATCCGCTGTTACTTTATTAACCCAGTTTTTTTCTTGTCCTCTATATCCAACACCAAATTGCATATGCTTTGAATAAAAATTTTCCATAAATATATCACCGCGCACGTCAATACTGACAAAAAAACCTGAGCCAGAATCTGTTTTTTCTTTAATATTGTCTTTTTTCTCTTCTGGAACGAACATGCTTGACTGTATTGCTGTACCAACAGTTATGTCAATACCATCAACCAATCCAGCATCCACCTCTGATGACATTGTAACTGTCGCAATAAATAGCTCCGTAGAAAAGGCAAATCCACGCAAAGTTTTATTTTTAGTGATATTCTTTAACATTTCCACCTCCCTATGATATACGATAATACATGGCATGAGCCTCTGCCCTATATAATGGACACCATGTTATATCAACCCTTTATTCATCGCGTAATACAATAAACAATTGTTATTTCCCACTTTACCATCGTAAAAAAACCCACTTTTCAACCCAATTAATATCATAAACTCTCCGCTCTCTTATAACGGTAATTTGACAAAACGAATTTCTCTGGCGAATTTTGAAATTTTTGTTGGGCTGGTTTTTTTTGCTCCGTTTGTTTAAATTAACTGCATGAGAACGTTCTTTGAAGATATTCACGTTATTGATCAATTTACCCTCTCCCTGGGCCTTCATCAGGCGGAGCTGCAGTGTGTACATTGCTCAAAGTCAGATCAATTTGTGTCCCATGGGTTTATTTATAAACAACGTTCACAAACGTTAAAAGAACCGGTGGGAAAGCGTATTTTTTGCTCCAATCGCCATGGCCGCTCCGGTTGTGGTCGCACGTTTCAATTATATATTGCTCATGAAATGCCGTCCTTCCATTATGGCTGTGCTCAGCTCTTTGTCTTTGTTTCTTCACTTTTTCTCAATCTCAGCGTAGTCAAGGCTTACCAACAAGCGACCGCCCAGGCCAATACACGAAATGCCTGGCGCTGGCTTAAGCAACTCGATCGCCGTCTCATCGATTACCGAGAATTCTTGAAGGTCAACGTGGACAACGTCATGGCCTCATTTCCTACCCGCACCAAACGACTGCAAATCCTTTTGCCCACGCTGCAGCGCCTGTTTGATACCTTGGAGGCAAACCCTTGCCCGAATTATCAATTACACCGTCAACTGCCTTTTCTTTAACCCATTTCACTGACACCGCCTTATTTCTTGAGGTCGCTCAAGCCCGCTTTTGACCACGCTGACATCACACCGGTCCGTGTCATGCCGGCACATTGATCCTGTTCTGGTCGCGCAACCGATTGTGTCAGTTTCCCACCCGCCCCCTTTGCCCTAGGCTTGGCTTTTTCAGTCAACAACAAGGAGAAGGCCATGCCATCGAAACCGCCCTTAAAGCCCCAAAAGAACCCACCGCTGGAATTGAAGCTGCGGGTACTCAGCGCTATCGATTATGCCCCAGGGAACTCCATTCGTGAGCGCATTCAACACGTCGCGAGTCGCACCTTTAGCGATGCACAAACCGCGTAATAGTTATATTTAGGTTAACTATAACTCTTCTCTCTTAGCAGTCCAAACAGATTTGTCAATAAATTTTCCATTGCTATCTTCCTCTGAATAAATACCACTTGTTATCAAACCCGTTGTAATATTAATTCGACCGTCATACCCACCCGTTGGAATACCATCATCAACAAATACAACTCTTCCCAAGTTATCAACAATTTTTCCAACTAAGGTTAGTTCAACATTAGACCAAGTACTTATACCATATATATTATCTTTTACATCTATGGTAAATGTAAAAGTATTAGATGAGTTATTAATACTACCACTATACCTTCCTGTATATTCAGTACCGTTAAGGGGTAATTGAAATCCTTGGATAGAATTTGAGTCAAATCCATCGATAAGTTCATGGAGATATTTAACATGAATACCAAAATTATTCGATGCGGCTGCAACCCTGTCTGCATAAGGTTTTCCATTGCCATCTATCTTAATTACTGTTTCGATAGTACCGGCATTATTAACAGCAACAACTTTTCCGTTAGTTGTTAAAACCAATGCTGAACCACTCGTTCCTGGCGTCGTTGGTAGTTGGTGCTGGACAATATCAATAGAGTCTGCAGCAACCCTCACACTTGTATCAAAATTCCTCAGCGAAGAAGTGGAGCCTTCCAGGGTAGTGGCTTGTGGTACCGTTGTATCTGGCTCAATCTCAAAAAGTTCCTGAACATCACCTGGAAAACCTGATAAAATCAGATCTGCTGATTCAAATTGACCATCATTATACAGAGCTTCGACTTCTTCAGGGGATGCTAAATCAAGAACTCCGGGCAACTCCTTTAAGGTGGTAAACAAACCAACATCAGGTGAACCTAACGGATCTCCATCATATTCAGAATGTGTCAACGCCCGAGTAAGAACAAAAACATCACCAGTACCTGACTGTATAGCAAAAATATCTTTGACGATATAACCTGATGGAAAGGTGCTTGCATCTATGGAAAAAGCTTCTGTTACATGAGCATTTGTCGCTAGCAATCTATCACGAATAGCAAAAGCGGTTCCTATTGTTGCATAGAGTTTTTTATCAGCATAATCAACTTCTGCAACGATGGCATATGCGGTATCTTTCGTTCTTTTTTTGAGAGTTGACAAATCAACTCTAGGACCTACTATTTGATCTTTATCATCACTACCACTATCACTACCACACCCACCCAAGCCCAACAACATCAAAAAAACAACACCACATGTTGTTAAACTACGAATCATTTTCTTACAAAATGCGTATTGGTAAAAAAACCAATGACAAGACAATTTCTGCTCCATCCTCATACTCCTTGAAATATAATTTTTAATTTAATCATTCTTAAAAATGTTTATGTCCAAATATTTTCCACCGCAACAAACTCTCGCTGGAACAATAGCTTAAGCTTTGTTAAAAACTAATTCGCACCTCCAAAAAACTAAGACGAATGAAACAAATAATCATTCATTGATCGCTCATCTAAACTGGTCAAAAAAATTACAAAAAACACCATTATTTACAACAACTCTCACCCTATCCCTATAAGACGGACATAAAAGAAAATTTGGGGCGTTGTTTTTTTAATTTATTTACCCCCTCCCCCAACACCTTGTTTAATCTTCTAAGACGGACAACATTGCTTTTTGCCGGCATTATTTAGAAAAAATATTAATTTTTCCCTATATATAATATCCAAATCATATGGATAGACAAACCTGTAGTTATAAACCAGCACTAAAAATACTAAGGCATCCAAGTCGCCTGTAAATAACCCCGCGAAACACCTACCGGAAATGACACATCAGCTTGCCAGGTGGACGAATTTTTGTCACCTTCGGTATGATTGGGTTGCACTTCGATGGGTGCGTAATCTGGGCCATAGATATGTAATTTTAAATTCGCTGTGGTGGGGATATTTTTTGTTTCAAAAATGACTGGGACAGGGTCAATGGTTGATACTGTGGCATCCGGTATTTCAAATGAAGCAGTGGGTTCAGTATTTAAGGTATTGCCATTGATGCTGACGACATGTACGATTGGCCAACCGGGGACTTGATCATGGCTGGGTAAAAATGGGGTCGATGGAACTAAACCTCCGACACGAACAGCGAGTGCATTATCAGGAAAAAATTTTCCATAAAATTGATTTTTAAATGTTTCGATGCGGATGCGACCAGCGGCTCCGGCATTGGCACTATTCGCACCATCGCCTCCACCAACACTCATCCAACCCCAAGAACCGTCATAAGCATAATATTCATTTCCTTTAACAACTGGTGCAAGAATACGAATACTGCCACCACTGCCGCCACCTCCTCGTGTCCTATATCCTCCTACACCCGCACCACCGCTTGCATTGATACCACCATCAATGACTATCTGACTGCTACTGGCAAGCAAAATAGCACCTCCGCCAGCGCCACCACCACCATAAGTAATAACATTCGTATTACTTCCATTACCTCCACCAGCCCCTCCGGACCCACCCACTAGTGGAATAAGAAACGGTGAGCCATAAACATTACCAGCTTGCCCACCAAAAGATCCTCCCATCGTTGAGTGGCTCGCCCCCCCTCCATTAGCACCATTTAGATCTGGCTGACCGCCACCCGGACCAAACCCAGGTTGTGCCAAATTTATTGCAGACGCACCAACTCCTCCAGGAAAACCACCTGGGCCTGGTATGGAAGGAAAACGTCCTTCACCAATCGATGTTTCTCCATGCCCACCCCCGCCACCTAACCACAAAACCCCCCCTCTTTCAATAATAATATCGTTAGTAGCCAACCAATAAACCGGTGCCCAATTCAATTTTGGAGCTGTTAAACCCACTGTAACACCTGCAGGTATTTTAATTGATGTAAAATGAAAAACATTATCGTTATCACTATCCAACTTCCGCGTTGGATTATTAGGATCAAAGGTACTCGCATCATTGGGATCAAACCATACCCACTGATTACCACTTGCCGGTTTTTTCCAGGTAAAATCCAAAGCACCGTCACTGCCATCAGAACCACTGTCGAAGCTTAATGCCAAGGCATTCATTGACAGTGCGAGTGATATCATTACGGTAAACCAAAAAAGTAGTTTTAATATTGACTGATCACTCATCATTAATCTCATTGATTTACTCCCATTTCCTATTATCCTATGGCTATTCATTGATCTACTGATATTGAAAACGCCGGACCTGTCGCCTCGTTTCCTGGCACACCAACTTCAGTAACAAGAGGTGGATTTGCTTCATTCAATGTAGAAAACACTTTGCCCACCGCTTCCATTTGATTATCTACTGTTAATGATTCAATGTTTGGTGCAGAGTGATTGATAACGGTAAATATTTTACCCACACTCACCCCCGCACTTTCAAAAATTTCCGAACCGATCTTGGGTGGCGCCTCGTTAAGCAAGGAAAATCTTATACCGATGGCCGTAGCGTACACACCACCAACTTCACTGATCGGAGGCATTTGTGAATTAAGTACACTGAAGGTTGTGCTAGCAGTGGCGTTGACTATTTTATCCGGTGGTGATGCCCCAGGTATGGTCCAAGGTGTACTGCTTAATAAACAAGGATCGGAGTTGAAGTCTTGTTCATCTTTATCGGAAAAGCCATCCCCATCACTGTCGGGGTTTAAATAATCAGTACATAAAAATTGTTCATTCAAGTCGCTAATCAAGTCACCATCGCTGTCCGCAAATTCATCAAACACTAATGCGGTATTATTGTTAGAAGGCAAACTATCGGATTCACCGATATCATTTTTGGCCACAACCGTAAAAGAACCCGAAGCCGCTTGTTTTATCGAAAGTCTTAGGCTTGCGCTGGTACCTGACTCATGAATGGTACTGGATAGCACTTTAATGGCTAATGGTTGAAACTGAGGTAAAAAATTAAACGAGGCATCGGTGAGGTTTTGACCTGTTACTGTGAAATTTTCAATGGTGACAGATTCCCCTTTTTTTGATGCTAAAGCGATCGGTTCGATGGATGTGATCGTTGGTGCGGGAACGACTTCAAAAACATCGGTGGTGCTTGCAGTATTTCCCGCTACATTAATACTAATCAGGCCCGTGGTTGCGGTTGATGGTACTTGTACTTCGAGCTGAATATCGGTTGCGGAAACAACGTCGGCCTGAACGCCATTAAACATGACTAAGTTATCTGAGGCATTAGCACTAAAATTTTGACCTTGTAAAATCACCGGTTGGCCAATAGGCCCTCTTTTTGGGGAAAAACCAAAGATGGCTAGACCTTCCACCGTGTAACGCCTCACTTCAGCTCGATTACCTACCTTGTCATAGATGTGCTCGATGACAATACCAGTGGAATCGATGGACTTAATGAGTTGACCGCTTTTGTCGTAGATGTATTGGAATAGGACTGGGGCTGCTATTGCTGGGGGGAGTAATAACGATGACAGTATGAGTCCTACGAATGCTATGGTAATTTTGTTATTTTTTATTTTCACTTGAATTCCATGTTTTAGTGTGATGCTATTAATTCTTTATTTATTATCCGCATTATTAATTTATATTTATTCTCCATTCCCTAACAACACCTAATTTTTTAGTTTTTTCAATTATTTTCCTACTTTTTTCAATATAGACAACATATCCAGTATCTCTATCTTTCATTAAAAAAGACTCAGAATATGACTCTATACTTGTCGTATGTAATTCAATGCATGAAAGTCTTAAGTTTGGTAATATATTTTCCAACTTAGATAAAATAAAAGAAGAATTATTTTTATCTAATATTTTTTTCAACCCAGCCGTCCCAGCCTTCAGCAAGAACAAAGGAATGCTAAAAAGTTCACGTTCAAATACGTCTCTTCGCTGACCTAAAAAACTCAATTGAAGCTCAGCCTTATAATTACTCAGATCACTAAGAGGTAACCCTGTCTCTGCTACAAGCTCTTCAAGTGTTGAGTAAAATGTATTTGGAGCAATCGGTGTAGAATAACTCTCTCCTTTATACCCTAATGGGTCAATATATTGTGTAACGCTATTACCCACATACCCATACAAATTAACATCCCCACCTCCAAACCCGATCGGATCCAAACTAATAAACTTACCCACCTTAGCATCATAAAACCGAGCCCGATAATAATAGAGTCCATCGGTGATTGGCACTCTACCGGTAAATTGAAATGGCAATGTTTCACCATCAACCGTCGTTTGACCAAAGGCTTCATAATAAAATCTTGCGGCAATTTCACCATTTTCATCTGCTGATACAATACTACTATTCAAACCATCCCGCAGAGCATAATTCACAGCACCATTTTCACGGATCAATGCCAGATGTTGATCCATGCCTAGTCCTGTCAAAATAGAAAACTGCTCTCCGTCACTGCCACTTTGAAAAACCACATTGGTAAAAACATCTAACACATAATGTTTACTGGTGGTGACACCGGATTGAGTAAGGTCATGGCGAGTCATATTACCCGCAAAATCATAGACAAAATCATGTCTCTGACCATCGGGTTTATCGATCGCTACGAGTCGGTTTCTAGCGTCCCAGTGATAATTAACTGTTCCATCAGGGCCTGTTTCGGTTAAGCGATTGCCATTGAGGTCATAGCTATAACTCACCTCCCCTTGTGTCTTTAACTGATTTGAGATTAAGTCAATTTCGCTATTCGAGGCTTGAGTAATTTGCGCTTGCGCAGAATCGAGTTTATTGGAAATACGTTGGCCATTAGCATCAAGAGTATAGTTTTGGCTAGCCAAGACTTGTTCGCCTTTTTTATGGGTAATCGCAAGTAATTGTCCCGCTGCATCATAAATATAATTGGTGTTCACACCATTGGCACGAGTCACCCCGGTGCGTTGATTGCGATTGTCGTATTGATAGTTTTCTGCCCCTTGGGGTGATGTTACTGCTGTGAGATTGCCTACTGCGTCATAACTATAATCAACAGCGACCTGACCCAATACCTGACGTTGAATGATACGACCCAACGCATCATACTGATATTTCACCGTCCCATTGGGGCCAACCGATTCTAACAGTCGCCCGACTTCATCATAGTGGTAACTATAACTGCCACCCACTGAATCAACCACGGCGATCAGTCGGCTTCGAGCATCATAACTACGTGTTACGGTATGGCCATCATCATAGCTTTCAAGGACTAATCGATTTAATTCATCATATTCAAAGCTGCTGACCTGGCCTTTTCGGTCGGTATATCGAATCAAGTTGTTATTAAGATCGTACTCACGTAAATCCGCCTGGCCCAAGGGGTCTGTTCGGCTGACAACACGTCCCATCTCAGCATAACTAAATTGTGTTTTATTACCTCTAGCATCGGTCAACGATAATAATTGGCCAAGATCATCATATTCAAACAGGGTCTTATTACTATCGGCATCAGTACTTTCCGTCACTTGACCTAATTGATTCAAAGTTTGACGAGTACGATTGCCTAGTGCATCAACTGAAGCGTTGGCACGGGATACGGCGTCATACCGGGTTTTCACTTGATGACCCAACGGATCGGTGATTTTCACCGGATTAGCAAAGCTATCATAATCTATGGTAACTTTTTCACCTGCCGGATCGATCACTTCCGTTAACAAACCAAAAAAGTCATAATTAAACTGAGTTTCGTTACCTAGTGCATCGGTGACTTTGACGACATTGCCTGCTGCATCATATTGAAAAAAACTTTGCTGCCCTAATGGATCCGTTGCTGAAGCCAGTTTGTTAAACTTCGACTCGTAGGTAAACTGCATGGTATTACCCAAAGCATCGCTCGTGCTGACAAGATTACCGTTTTCATTATAGGTAAAGAAACGATCACCGACAGCTGGATTACCACAAGAACGACACAAGGCATTACCTTTGACGGAAAGTAATAAGTTGTTCCCTGAAGCCCGTTCAAACACGGTCGTCTGACCCAGGGAATCGGTGGCACTGATCAGATATTTTTGCGGATTAAAACGATACCGAGTGACTTGACCTAAAGCATCAGTGGCAATGGTTTCACGTACCGGGCTGGTGCCAATGCCTGGATTCATCAAAATATATTCAAAAGTGATCACACCACCATCAGCCAAGCTTTGTTTCACCACTCGACCATTAGCATCGTATTCATTTTCCATGACTCTGACATCATTTGCGTCAAACTTTCGTAACAAACGATTTTGATCGTCATACTCAAAACGACTGGTTTTTCCTTCCAAATTGGTGACCGAGGCTAATGTGCCGGAATCGTGGTAAGTATAAATAATTTCACGTCCTACCGGATCGGTGACTTTGGCAATACGGGAACGAGTATCGTATTGCAGATTCACCAAACGCCCGACACCGTCTTCGATTTGTAAAATCTCAAATAACTGATTGGGATTGCGATGTAAGGTGACTTTGTTACCACGTGGATCACTGATTGCCACCAGATGGGAAATGCCAAGGCGGGTATCAGGAATAAAGTGAAAAACTCGCCCATCGGCCCAACGATAGGTGGATTCGCCGTTATTGCGGGTTGTCAACTGATTATTCATGAAATCAGCATTAGTAAAATTGACAAAAGTAGCGCTGGCCGAGTTTTGTCTGGCGGCGGAAACCGTTGGTTTTGACATGGGTACCTTGGCCCCATTAGGCAATACCAAGTTCACAACTTCAGCGTTTTGAGGTCCTGCGGTATCAAGACGATAACCGTAATTGTGGTTACTGCCAATACCAAATGGGCCATCATTTGTGGAAAGAGAACGATAAGTCCGGCGTAAAACAATGCCGCCACGAGCGCACTCTATCGCCAGATCGACCTCATTCACCACTTCTATTCCAGTAGCATAATCCACGGGATTATCACTGGTTGGGCAAGTCAAACCACTAAATGTCGCCAATAATTCCATCACGTTTTCTAAAAAATCAAAAAGTGGCGCAAACCAATCGAGATAGGTCAAACCATATCGGTGTCCCGGATTTTCAGGATCTTCATCAGGAATAATTTGCAGACCATTGGCTGAAACGGTACCGGTACCATAAGGCGCAAGTCGGCCTTGCAATCGATCCAGCGCTAATAAGGGAACTTGGGTGCCTGGGGCGACATTTAATACATTGGGATAACTCACCGCCATGGGTTGACTCGCGTGAGTACCATCGGGTTGAAAAGCCAACAGCCGAGGAATGACTTGGCTTCCAGTTTGTGGTGTTTGACTAGGGATTCGATCCGACTCTAGGTCTACCGCATACATCACAAACGGGTCTGGCTGACTACCATCCCTTAAGGTGAATGTGGTGCCCGCATAAACGGTGATCTCCAGATTAGGGATCGACTCAAAAATAAAGTGTTGATCTTCGCTATGATTTTGAATAATCGAAACACTTTCCGCCGTATCCAGGCGAGGCAGATGCACAGGCACCACCGGCACCGCCGATTGGTCTTTTTCGATGAAATAACGCTGATCCACCTCGGCATACAAACCCGGCAGGTTTGTCACCTTATCACCCGCCTCATAATGCACCACTTGATGCCCTAAACAGTGGTCAGGTAAATTATAAAAAGTGAAATTCCCTGCTGCATCCGCAGTGGTGCTTTCGGTACAACCGGTTGGTTCGCCATTTTCATTAATGCCTTCAAACGAGACAATCACACCCTGCAAAGGGGTTTCATGGGTATCATCTAAAACCACTCGCCCTTTAAATGATGTTGTTATCGCTTGCACATCTAGCATCACTTGTTCGGATTGTTGTAATGCAATGCCTTCCACTTCGGCTATTGCAGTCACAGTGAAATCCGTTTGCCCCGTATTTTGATCTTCGGGAGCGTGTAAGGTTAAGATAGCGGATTGGCCAACACTGATTTTCTGTGGTTTAAAACTGGCACTCATTCCTTGCGGTAATCCAGACAGTGCCAAATTTACCAATTGATTAAATCCATTTTCACTACTGAGGATCACCACATAGGCTGCCGATTGCCCTTGGATCACGGTTAACTTTTCAGGTGCTACTGATAATGAAAAATTACTGGAGCTAGTGATCTCCAGGATTTGATCTGAAATAATACTAAATAATCCCACATCCAGGGATATGGCCCCACTGGCAGCACCTGGTGGAATAGTAAAACTTAGCTCACTTTGGCTGTGACTGGTCACCAGTGCATTTAACCTGCCGCCATCTTGTTTGGCTAAGGTAACTTGAGGAAGATCATTTGTGGATGGTTTTAAGTTCTCTCCCGATAGAACAACAAGATCACCAATTGCTACCATCTCTGGGGAAATTGAATTTATCGTAGGTATCGCTTGGCTCGAAGCGGTGATGATGACTTGATCGGTTTCACTATCAAATTCACCATCATTGGCAATAAGCTCTATCGTATAATCACCGACAACATCGGCTTCAAATGTCGTAATTTCAGCATTGACATCACTTATTTCGACATTACTGTTCTCAGGAACATTTTTTAATTGCCAAAAATAACTTAAACGATCGCCCTCTGCATCACTAGAACCCGTGGCATTGAGGTTAACGATGCTGCCCACTGACACCATTCGGTCCACACCGGCATCCGCCGTAGGGGCACTATTTTGCGTCGTGATCACCACTTTATCAGGCAGACTATCCATCACTCCATCATTGACAATCAATTGGGCAATGGCCGAACCGGCCTTGTCCATGACAAAATTTGGATTTTCAATCGTCGTATCTGAAAGCTGACTGGTGCTGCCTTCAGGTAATTGAAGACTCCAGCTAAAAGCCAATGGATCACCATCGGCATCAAAAGAATTTGAGCCATCAAGGAAAACGCTATCACCAATTAATACTGTTAGATCTTCTCCGGCATTGGCAACTGGACGAGCGCCTTCGGTGGTGATCACTACCGTATCCGGCTCACTGCTTAATGTCTCATCACTGACAATGAGTTGCGCAATATAGGTTCCCAGCTTATCAACATCTGCGGAAGGGGTTACCGTAGTATCATTTAATAGTATCGCGTTACTATCTTCGGGTTGATAAATCAAACTCCATCGATAATTGAGCAAATCATTATCTGGATCGATGGACGCACTACCATCTAAGGTAAAGGTTTCTCCCTCTGAGGTAGCGATATCCGACCCCGCCTCGGCCTGCGGTCGACTATTAATTGAGCCTGAGGTTATCACCACATTATCTGGAGGACTGGCAACCGTTCCATCATTGACAATCAGCTGAGCAACATATATTCCAGGTAAATCAATGGAAAAAGAAGCTCGCGTGTCATCAACACCAGCCAAACTTGCCTGACTACCATCCGGTATTGATATTAGCGACCAATGATGGCTCAGCGGATCTTCATTTACATCAGAAGACTGGCTACCATCCAGTATCACCTGTTCACCTAGTTGCACTTTTTTATCAACCCCGGCGTTGGCAACGGGATGAGAATTTGTTGTTGATATTATGACGGTGCCGCTCAAACTATCTTGTTTACCATCATTGACAATAAGCTCAGCGATATAATCAGCAACGAGATCTGCCTCAAAACTGGGATTAATTGACGCTACATTGGAAAGTACCGCGCTACTACCTCTAGGGATACTCAGTGACCAAGAAAACTTAAGCGAATCACCATCCATATCATAAGAGCCACTACCATCGAGCATCACCTGGCGAGCTGTGGACAGGTTTTGATCATGACCTGCCACAGCCACCGGCATACTGTTATTGGTTGAAAGGACAACTTCATCGGATGAACTATCAGACCAACCATTATTCACAATCAACCGGGCAATATAGTCACCTTCTAGGTCGATACTAAATGAGGGTTGTAAAGCATTTTCATCGGATAATATTGCTTGACTGCCTATTGGTGCCGTCAATTGCCAACGATAGGTTAATAAACTCCCATTGGTATCGGTGGATTTTGTCGCATCCAAAACCACTAATTGAGCAAGTGCAACCGTTTGGTCGATACCTGCATTTGCCACGGGCGGACTTGGCAGACCCGGAGTATTGGGTAACACAATCACAAAATCGGATAAGGATAAGATTTCACCACTCACCTGATTATTTTCGGTGTCGACAACAATATTTGCCAATGGCATTAATTGATCATTTGATTTAATACGAACAATTAATAATTGGCTTTCATCTATACCATTGGGTAAATCACTGTCTTCATATATGAGTGTCACGCGGGCAGGTGAATTAAATATTACATTGTCAGGCGTTAGCTTAATCACCGTACCAACAAATCCACTACGGTTAACTATTGTGCTGGTGTTGAGTATAATCTCAGTATCAGTGGCTAAAGCATTAGCGGGTATCTCAATGGAAGTGCCAGCTAAAACATGAGGTGAAGGAATTTCAACCCGGCCACCTTGTGTTGCAGTAATTGTTTTAGAAATGGGCAGGGTGATTTCTGGGGGTAATTGCGGAGGCTCTTTGCTGCCTTTGCCACAATTGCCCAGCAAAAAAGTCAAGCAAATAATGAAAATTAAAGGCAACACCTTAGATCGATGCTTTACACCAAAAGATACACGACGGTCCAGCAACTTACTCTTCCTTTAGCCCCATGCAATACGCTACAAAATTAAACATACCACTGGGATCAATGCTATTTTTATTGATTAAAGTTTAGAGTCGTGAGAACAGTATCTTGCACTCTCACATAGATAAGCATGCATTAACACCAAAGATCATTTCGTCATCATCGTATGAAATCGTTTAACGAATTCTTCGATAAAAATTGAAATATTGATAGGCTATAGGTGTAATGCTTGCGACTCAAAACGCAATGCATCTATCACAATAAAGGAAGGAATTGCCTATTACTTAAAACAGGTCAACATTTGAATCGATGACAACTATTAACTCGACGTACTGATTGAATTCAACCCTTTTTCCACCCCCCATAACAAGCACTTGTGATGTTTTTTACAACAAACACCAGGAAATACGCTGTCCTTTTTTTAATTTTTTTAGCTTATTCTCAGAATATGGTACATCGATTTTTTTTTTATGCAACCCGTTTTTTTCTTTTTGGATGGAGTGATTGAAAACTTCTTTGAGTTGATATACGGTGCGGGCGAACATAATAGTATCATTCGCTTTGCTTAATCTGCACTCCCCTTGTGTAGGCTTTAGCCATAACGAAAAAGAATAGCTCCTTACTGAGTTTGAGTTCCCATGCTAACGCATGGGAACTCAAAACATCACTGAACAATACCAAAACCCTAACTTACAACGCCGCTTTATGAAAATCAAACTGGCCATCCCGTACATCCACTTCGATGACATCGCCAGGTGCAAACGCGCCCGAGAGTATTTTTTGCGCCAGTGGATTTTCCAGTGAGTGTTGAATGGCGCGTTTTAATGGACGAGCACCGTACACTGGGTCATACCCCACCTCACTAAGCTGATCCAAAGCGGCTTTGGTTAATTTGATATCCATATCTCGGTCTTGCAAACGTTTTTGTAAATAGCCAATCTGGATACCCGCAATGGCATGAATTTGCTCTCGTCCCAAAGGATGAAAAACAACGCTTTCATCGACCCGATTAATAAATTCTGGTCTAAAGTGCTGGCCAACAATTTCCATGACGGCGGACTTCATGGTTTTATACTGTGCCTCTCCGGCCAAATCTTGTATCACTTGCGAGCCGAGATTGGACGTCATCACGATCACGGTGTTACGAAAATCTACAGTACGGCCATGACCATCGGTTAAGCGTCCGTCATCTAATACTTGCAACAAGATATTAAACACATCGGGATGGGCTTTTTCCACCTCATCCATGAGTATGACCGAATACGGTTTGCGCCGTACGGCTTCCGTTAAATATCCACCTTCTTCGTAACCCACATACCCCGGTGGTGCGCCGATCAAACGAGCCACCGAATGTTTTTCCATAAACTCTGACATATCGATACGCACCATGGCTTCTTCGGTATCAAATAGAAACTGGGCAAGTGCTTTGGTGAGTTCGGTTTTACCCACACCGGTAGGACCCAAAAATAAAAACGAACCAATGGGGCGGTCCGGGTCAGACAATCCAGCGCGTGAACGCCGTATGGCATTGGACACCGCGATCACCGCTTCATTTTGACCGATGACCCGCTGACATATCATTTCATCCATTTTTAATAATTTGTCACGCTCGCCTTCCAGCATTTTTGCCACGGGAATACCCGTCCATTTAGAAACCACTTCAGCAATCTCTTCATCAGACACATTATTACGCAGCAATTTCATGTCGGTCGTTTCTGCTTTGGATGCGGTATTTAATTGTTTCTCCAACTCAGGTATGCGGCCATATTGGAGTTCAGACATGCGGGCCAAGTTGCCTGCGCGCCGTGCGGTTTCTAGCTCTTGACGCACACGATCGAGTTCTTCTTTAACGATCTGGGTGCCGTGTAGCGACGCTTTTTCTGATTTCCAAATTTCCTCCAAGTCGGAAAACTCTCTCTCCAATGCTTGAATTTCATTTTCTAAATTGTCTAATCGTTTCTTTGAGGCTTCATCTTTTTCTTTTTTTAAGGCTTCTTTTTCGATTTTTAGTTGGATAAGACGCCGCTCAAGTTTATCCATTTCTTCCGGCTTGGAATCAATTTCCATGCGGATACGACTACCCGCTTCATCAATGAGATCGATAGCCTTATCTGGCAAGTTACGATCAGTAATATAGCGATGTGATAAGGTCGCGGCGGCCACAATGGCCGGGTCGGTAATTTGCACGCCATGATGCACTTCATATTTTTCTTTTAACCCTCGCAAGATAGCAATGGTATCTTCCACCGAGGGCTCCTCAACTAACACTTTTTGGAAGCGACGCTCCAACGCGGCATCTTTTTCAACATACTGACGGTATTCATCCAAGGTAGTGGCGCCCACACAATGCAACTCGCCACGCGCCAGGGCAGGTTTAAGCATATTACCAGCATCCATGGCACCTTCCGCTTTACCAGCACCCACCATGGTGTGCAGTTCATCAATGAATAAAATAACCTGACCTTCTTGTTTGGCCAAATCGTTTAACACCGCTTTGAGCCGCTCTTCAAATTCACCACGAAATTTGGCACCGGCAATCAACGCTCCCATATCCAGGGCTAATACTCTTTTCCCTTTAACGCCTTCCGGCACTTCACCATCGATAATACGCTGAGCAAGTCCTTCCACAATGGCGGTTTTCCCCACCCCTGGCTCACCAATGAGCACTGGGTTGTTTTTTGTGCGTCTTTGCAGGACTTGAATGGTGCGCCTGATTTCATCATCACGACCAATCACCGGATCTAATTTACCTTGCTCTGCTCGCTCGGTTAAATCGATGGTATACTTTTCTAAGGCGCGACGTTGCTCCTCAGCTTCGGGGTCTTCGACTTTCTGGCCACCACGCAAACTCTCAATGGCTTTTGCAACAGCGCCCTTGCTTGCGCCCGCTTTGCGCATTAAATCACCCAACACACCGCTATCTTCCAGTGCCGCTAAAACAAACAATTCGCTGGAAATATAGCTATCTTTTCTTTGTTGACTTAATTTATCCGTCACATTGAGCAAACGCCCCAACTCATTGGAAATATGCACATCGCCGCCCGCCCCTTCGACTTTAGGCAGACGGTCAATCGCTTCCGCTAAACTGGAGCGCAGTTGCGAAACATTAACCCCTGCCTGCGTTAACAGGTGAGGTATACTGCTACCCTCCTGGTGCAATAATGCGCTCATCAAATGAATCGGTTCAATAAACTGATGGTCCCTGCCCACCGCAAGGCTTTGCGCATCAGCAATGGCTAATTGGAATTTACTGGTCAATTTATCCATGCGCATCTGATTAATCCCCTTAAGTAAAAAAATACAATGTTTGAAAATAAATGGGGGAATCAAACGAGTTATTCAATAGCACGCTCCCCAAAACATCGATTTATCCTTATCCATTGATTTTAAATAATAAAATCAATGGATAAAAATGATTCATTTATCATCAATTGCAAATTCAATGCAACCTTCAGCGGTATATCCCTCATCCTATCATTAAATTTTTATCAGCCCAGCCGATACAACGCATAAGTCACCTATTTAAATCCGCTAAAGCTTATTTATCAATACTTTAATTGTTTTAAACAGGATTAATGCTGATGCTCGTCAACAGTGAGTCATTATTTTTCATCAAGGTTGTCTCATCCCGAACAACACGCTGAAATTTCACGCTCACCTCAGGCCAACATCATTCCGTTAGGATCGTGCGCGATCCTTCAATGATCAACATAACTGAATTTAAGGAGAACGCAGGTATGCGCCTTCTAATCGTAGAAGATGACACCTTATTAGGTGATGGTATTCGAGCAGGACTCACTCAGGAAGGTTATGCCGTTGACTGGGTAGAAGATGGTAGTCAGGCGGAACTCGCATTACTCACCAATGAATATGAACTGATGGTATTAGATCTCGGATTACCGAAAGTTTCTGGCCTACAAGTGCTCAAACAAGTACGTACCAAAGGTGATGACTTACCGGTCATTATATTAACCGCACAGGATACCGTTGAAGACCGCGTTAAAGGCCTAGATACCGGTGCAGATGATTACATCACTAAGCCATTTAAACTCGATGAACTTAGCGCCCGTATCCGTGCCTTGCTGCGACGCCGAGGTGGCCGCACCACGCCACTGATTACCCATAAAAACCTGGTGGTCGACCCAGCATCACATAGCGTCACCCTTGATGATAATAAAGTGGATATTTCTCCGCGAGAATTTACCATTTTACAACTGTTATTGGACAATCGAAATAAAGTCATGTCACGTAGCCGTTTAGAAGAAGGTTTATACGCGTGGAATGATGAAGTAGAAAGCAACACGGTGGAGGTGCATATCCACCATTTACGTAAAAAACTGGGCGCTGAATTGATTCGCACCATTCGTGGTGTCGGTTACATTATCGATAAACCAAAAATTATCAAACCTGCCGCGTAATACGGCAGTATTGATAATGCTTTTACGGTTAGGGTCATGTTGCAACATGACCCTAACATCATACATATAACCCATTTCTAACCCCCATAAAACAGATCCGACGACTATGGCTTAAACACGGTTGGGCTTCGATATTTAAGTCTCTCGTGTAAAAATAAGGAAATTTATGATACCCTCGATTCGTCGCCAATTATTATTTATCTTGTTACCCTTTGCTATCTTGATCTGGTTAGTTTCCGGGCTTTTTAGTTATATTGATATCCGCAGCGAAATCGAGCAACTGGCCAATGCCAAGCTCGCTCAAGCCGGTCAAATCCTATTATCACAAAGCCTCGCGCACCAACAACAAGAAACACCCACTCATCAACATAACCTCACCACTACCACCATTGCTGAACAATTCTGGCAACACAATCCCAAATATAACAGCCCGCTGGCTTTTCAAATATGGTTCAAGAATGATGTTCTGTTGTTTCGATCGGAAAATGCCCCTATCTCAAAAATGACCACCCAACACCAAGGATTTAGCGACGCTTTACTCACCGAGACGCATTGGCGAATTTTTGCGACACAAAGCAATGATGGACTCATCACAATACAAATTGGAGAAAATGCGACGCTGCGTAGTCAGCTAGGTAACTCAATTATTCTGCGCATTATGATGCCCTTCATCCTCAGTTTACCGTTATTGGCCTGGTTAACCTGGTTTAGTATCGGGAAAAGTATGACACCGTTAAATGTCATTGCCAGTGAATTACACCATCGACGCACCAATGATCTTTACCCAGTGAACGACAGCTTAGTTCCCATGGAAGCCCGCACCATTACCGACTCGATTAATACCTTATTATCACGCTTAAAAAGCACCATTGAAAATGAACGGCGCTTTACCGCCGATGCTGCCCATGAATTACGCACCCCATTGGCCGCACTAAAAACCCACGCAGAAGTGGCCTTACAAGCTAGCACTGATAAAGAACGTCAGCAAGCATTACGCCAAACCGTCAGGGGAGTGAATCGCGCCACGCGCCTAGTCGAACAGCTATTGACGCTTGCCCGCCTCGATCCCTCCTCTGGACTCACCAATAAAAAACGTGCAGATTTATTTATTCTAGGTGAAAGTGTACTCAGTGAAGAAGCCCCCGTCGCCTTTGATAAAAATATTGAAATCAGCCTGCACGGCACCCGAGGTAAATTTATTTCAGGTAATATTGATGCAGTTCGGGTATTAATGCGCAACCTGGTCGATAATGCGATCCGCTACACACCAGACAATGGCGAAGTGCAAGTCATTGTCTCTCGCCAAGATGAGCAAATTATCCTCAGTGTGGCAGACAGTGGCCCCGGCATTCCGGTAGAAGACCGAGAAAGAATTTTTAAACGATTTTTCCGCCGGCTTGGCACAAAATCCTCGGGGAGTGGGCTGGGATTATCCATTGTGAGCCGCATTGTGGACATTCACGGGTTGCATATTGAGCTATCGACTGCGGCCATCGGTGGTCTGCAAATCGATGTCACGTTTCCGGAAACTGATGAGTAAGGAATGGAAATTAAATAACAGCTAGCGGTATTGAATTAAGTTATTTAGGTGCTGATTCTTTGGGCACCTCTTTTTCCTCACCTTCTGCTGGCTCATCCTCTTTATTTTCTTCTTCAGCGCTCGTTCCCGCTTCTTCTAACGCACTGACAATCGCTTCACTATTTTCACCACTAACATTTGATAGCGCTGTCAGGCCAGTTTCAGTGGCAATTGTAATGTCGGCTCCTTTGGCGATTAACAACTGAACGATAGCCAAATGACTTTGATTAGCGGCCTGCATTAAGGGGGTCATGCCTTGCTCTGTCGTCGCGTTAATATCAGCACCGCGACCAATTAACAGCGGTGCAATTTTTTCTCTGCCAAAATAAGCGGCATGATGCAGTGCCGTCACCCCATCGGTTGTTTTCGCATTCACATCCACGCCACGCGATAATAACAATGACACCATGTCTACCTGCCCCTGATACGCCGCATAAATTAATGCCGTTGCCCCATCCTTGGCTTTAGCGTTAATATCTGCCCCCAGGTTAAATAGCTCTTTAAAAATTTCTAAACGCCCTTGCATAACCGCGCTCAACAAAGGGGTGCGCCCGCTCTTCTCTACCACATTCACTTCCGCGCCTTCCGAAAGCAGATATTTAACAATACTGATGTTGCCATAATATACCGCCCCCATCAGCGCGGTTTTGCCATAGGTATTGGCGGCATTAACATCAGCTCCAACCATCAGCGCCGATTTTAACTGATTTAAACGCCCTTCCCTGGCAGCTATCAGTAACTCAGTATTGGCATCACGTGCCTGGGCTGATGAAATGCAACATAGCATTATTAACAATAAAAATTGCCAGGTTTTTTGCATTATTGTAATCATTTGCTATAAAAACGTTCGTACGGTTACTACTACAGGATATATTATTAACGTCTGTTGCCTATAACACTTGAACTTTCACAATATTTATGTCAAGTAGAGGCGCTTGATAACAGCCAACCCATTTGGATTATTATGCATTTATTAAACATTCAAGAATCCGTTCGAAAAGCACTCATGGAAGATTTAGGTGGTGGTGATATTACCGCTCAACTTCTGCCGGATAACCGCCAGGTCAAAGCCACCATCATCACCCGAGAGCACTGTATACTGTGCGGGCAAGCATGGCTCGAACAAAGTTTTTTCAGTTTGGATCCCCGCATTAACATTCAATGGTTTGTCAAAGAGGGAGACAGCGTAGCAAAAGATAGCGTGTTATGTGAATTGACAGGCCCAGCACGCGCTTTATTGAGTGCCGAACGCACTGCGCTTAATTTTTTACAAACCTTGTCCGGCACGGCCACTCGGGTGAATCAATATGTCAACGCCATTGCTGGAGAAAAAGCTCAAATACTCGACACGCGTAAAACCATTCCCGGCTTGCGGCAAGCCCAAAAATATGCGGTACAGTGCGGTGGCGGAAAAAATCATCGCATGGGTTTGTATGATGGAATTTTAATCAAAGAGAATCATATTTTGGCGGCTGGGAGCATCGCCCAGGCCATTGAAAAAGCGCGCTTGTTATCCTCATCGTTACCCATCGAAGTCGAAGTTGAAGACCTCGATCAACTCAAGCAAGCACTCACCGCCAAAGCAGACATTATTTTATTGGATAATATGAACATTGAAATGCTCACCGAAGCGGTTGCCATCACAGATCAACAAACAAAACTAGAAGCCTCTGGCGGTATTGATTTACACAATGTCAAAGCTATCGCGGCCACCGGGGTTGATTTTATTTCCATCGGTGAAATGACAAAAAATATTACCGCCATTGATTTATCCATGCGCATCAAATAACTTAAGGATTTCCCATGCGAGCGAACCAGATTTTAATTCCTACCACCAAAGAAACCCCTTCTGATGCAGAAATTATCAGTCATCAATTGATGTTACGCGCCGGCTTAATTCGCAAACTGGCTTCCGGTTTATATAGCTGGCTACCGCTTGGTCTACGAGTACTACGCCGGGTAGAAACCATAGTGCGTCAAGAAATGCACCGTGCAGGTGCCCAAGAAGTGCTGATGCCAGCCATTCAGCCCAGTGAGTTGTGGCAAAACTCAGGACGTTGGGAACAATACGGCCCCGAACTGCTGCGCCTTAAAGATCGCCATCAACGTGAGTTTTGTTTTGGACCCACCCACGAAGAGGTGATAACCGATCTGGTACGCCGAGAAATTCGCAGCCACAAGCAACTACCGGCCACTTTTTTCCAAATTCAAACAAAATTTCGCGATGAAATTCGTCCACGTTTTGGCGTCATGCGTGCGCGTGAATTCATTATGAAAGATGCGTATTCATTTCATGTGGATGAAAAATCGTTAGCAGAAACCTATGACACTATGTTTAAAACATACTGTCGAATATTTGAACGGATGGGGCTCAATTATCGTCCAGTGCAAGCCGATACAGGCAGTATTGGCGGCCATATTTCTCATGAATTTCATGTCTTGGCCGAGGCTGGCGAAGATCAAATTGCCTTCAGCACTGACAGCGATTATGCAGCGAATGTTGAATTAGCTCAAACAGTTGCACCAACGTTGGCACGACCCGCAGGCAAGCTAAGCCTAACCAACGTCAGTACACCAGACGTACAAAGCATTGAGCAAGTTTGCCAATTTTTAAATGTTGCCGCCTCACAAACGGTGAAAACACTGCTTGTCAAAGGCTGTACCACCGATGTGGTGGCATTGTTATTAAGAGGTGACCATCAACTCAACGAAATAAAAGCAGAAAAACTGCCTGATGTACATCAACCATTAACATTTGCGACAGAATCAGAGGTTAAAGCCGTCGTGAATTGTTCGGCTGGATCGATTGGACCGGTAGGGTTATCGATCCCCATCATTGCCGACCATAGCTTGATCAATCTGGCAGATTTTGTCTGCGGCGCTAATCAGGATGATCAACATTTGACTGGAGTTAATTGGGTCAGAGACCTACCCGAACCCAGCTTTGCAGATTTGCGTAACGTTGTGGAAGGCGATGCCAGCCCAGACAAACAAGGCACTCTAAAAATATGCCGTGGTATTGAAGTGGGTCATATTTTTCAATTAGGCACAAAATATTCACAGGCCATGGATGCCAGTGTATTGGATGAAAATGGCAAATCGACGATTGTCACCATGGGATGTTATGGGATTGGCATCTCTCGCATTGTGGCGGCAGCGGTCGAGCAGAATTTTGATGACAAAGGCATTATTTGGACCGATAGTCTAGCGCCCTTTGATCTCATTTTACTACCGATGAATATGTACAAATCAGAAAAAGTACGAACCACCGCAGAAGCCTTATATACCCAATTGCAAGAACATGGCTACGAGGTGCTCTTTGATGACCGTAAGGAACGAGCCGGTGTAATGTTCGCCGATGCTGAACTGATTGGCATTGTTCACCGGCTCACCATCGGCGATAAAAGCTTAGCCAATGGCTATATCGATTATTTAAATCGTCGTACCATGCAATCAGAACCGATTGCCATCGATCAGCTAATGGACTTTGTTAAACAAACCATAAAGCGAGAATAGTCAAACCACACTATGCGTACTGCAATCACTTCGATTATTTGTCTGTTATTATACGGGGCCATGGGGTATCTGGCCCCCGTGCAGGCATCATTATCTCATGATGATGCGCTATTTTCTCAACATCTGAAAAAAGTGGTACAGAAAACCAAAAGTTTTAGCGATCCCTTTGAAGCACAAGTTTGGTTTACCGACATGGCACGCCGCCTAAAAAAACGTATTCCCAATGTTGTAGATCGTCTAAACCTGTTGAGTATTGTGCATACCGAAGCGCATCAAACCAACCTCCCTCCAGAACTCATCCTCGCCGTCATTGACGTGGAAAGTAATTTTGATCGTTGGGCGATATCCCATGTCGGTGCCCGAGGGTTAATGCAAATCATGCCATTTTGGAAAAAAGAAATTGGCAAAATAGGAGATAATTTATTTCATGTGCAAACCAATTTACGCTTTGGTTGCACTATTTTGCGCAGGTATCTTGATAGGGAGCGAGGTAACATTGTTAGAGCATTGGGCCGATATAACGGCAGCTTAGGGAGTTATCGCTATCCAAGCCTGGTGATGTCAGCGATGCGCAAACGGTGGCACCGGCCTTAAAGGCTGTTGGGTTAAAAAATATTTTTTAACCCAACAGTTTCTCAATTTTTTGGCTATTCATTCGGCTCTATCACCGTTATTTACCATGAAAGAAATGTAAAAACTGACAATGCACCTTAATACCCACAACCAGCTGATAAAAAGGATCCCAGGCTGTCATACCTGTGATTAAAAAGTAGATCGCAAAAATTTCAAAAATCGCGAACCAAGTGGCTGACAATGCAATGACAAACGATACAACGACTAATAATACACCTAATATGATGCGCGTAACTCTATCAAATCCGTGTACTTCACCTAACATATTCATGATATAGCTTCCTTATCCTTAATAACCAACATTGAGCAGCCTATCATTTGATCTCGCTTGATCCTTGATCCCACAAGAATTTTTCTTCAGTCAGCAATACAACACGTATGTACCTTCTTCAGGAAAATCCTTGTGAAATCAATTTTCTTCGCGATTTTCAAACGCTAGGCTGCCCAATGTCGGTAATAAAATATGGCTTGTACGACTAACCAAACATGACATTCTTGTAACCGGAGGATACTTAGGAATGAGCACACAATAATCTCCCATCCCTTATAAATATATCGGGCAACCGCTATGCCACATTGAGTATTTTTTAAGGTATAGCTAGAATGAGTCAACCAAGTAAAGAAAAAATCCCTACGCAATCAAGGGCCAAACGAAACCACTGTTTTAGCGTGAAATATCGCTTTTGAAGGTATTGGGGAAAAATAGGAAGTATTACTGAATTGACACAAAGGATGCATCGTCAATTTATTGACAAATTTAAGGATGGAAAATACACCTCTGCATTTTCCATCCTTAAAACCGACAGCATAAATATTAATCGTTCTGTGGATACTCGCTTAATATTATTCCGGCAACAAGGAATGTCGCCAAAATTGATCTTCTTTTTCAAACATACGACGCGTCTCTTGCGGCCCCCAAGTTCCCGAATGATAGGTATGAATAAAGTCTCGCTCCATAGCCCAGACTCTCAACACAGGATCAACCACTTGCCAAGCCCATTCCACTTCATCGTATCTAAGAAATAGGGTACGGTCCCCTTCAATAACATCTAACAGCAAATCTTCATAAGCATCAAGAGCCGCTTCATTATCCAAACGATAACTCGCATCTAAACTCGTGGTGCGGGTTTTCATTTCCAAACCTGGCTCTTTCACCTGCATTTCCATACGCAAACATTCATACGGCTGAATACCCAACAAGACCCAATTAGGTTTCAGTTTTTCCACCGGCGTATTGCGAAATAAATGTTGTGGCGGTGCTTTAAAACGTATGGCAATTTGTGACTGGGTTTCTGCCATCCGTTTGCCAGTACGAATATAAAAAGGCACACCACGCCATCGCCAATTATCAATATACAACTTCATTGCAGCATACGTTTCCGTTGTACTGTCGTTCGGCACCCCCTCCTCTTCCGTATAACTTTTAACTTTTTCACCGTTAATCATACCGCTGGTATATTGTGCGCGAAAAGTCTGGGCGTGTACCGCACTTTGAGGAATCGGCCGGATTGATTTTAATACCTTGACTTTCTCATCACGCAAAGACTCAGCATCCATGGATGCCGGCGGCTCCATGGCAACCAAGGTCAACAATTGCAATAAGTGACTTTGAATCATATCGCGTAACGCGCCCGCCCCTTCGTAATATTCCGCACGGCCACCAATGCCTAATGTCTCTGAATGGGTGATTTGCACATGGTCAATATAATTTCTATTCCATAATGGCTCCATCATGACATTGGCAAACCGAAACACTAAAATATTTTGCACGGTGCCTTTCCCAAGATAATGATCAATACGATACACTTGGTGCTCTTTTAGATGATGGTGCATGCGTTTTTGCAGCATCTCAGCGCTTTCCAAATCATAACCGAACGGTTTTTCAATAATGACACGCCGCCAACCATGCTCCTCCGAGGTGAGACCTTGTTGAGCTAATTTTTCAGTCACGATACCAAACTCAGAAGGGCGTAATGCCATATAGAATGCTGCATTACTCGGTAATTCTGGATTACCTTCCAGCAATTTTTTTAACTGTTCAAACGTTCCGTCATCACTTATATCACCATGTAAAAAACGTAATTTTTGCCGAAAACGATCAAACACCTCTTCGGTAATACCATCGCGAGCACGCTTGTTAATCATTTGTCGCACTTCATCAACCCAAGCTTGTTGACTGCGTTCGCGCCGAGAAATTGCCAAAATAACAGTGCCTTCGGGAAGCCGATTGGCAGCATCCAAATGATAAAGTGCTGGCATTAATTTTAATCGTGATAAATTGCCTGTTGCACCAAATATCACATATGTACAAGGTTCAATAGCCTGTGACATGTATTGCCTCCATATTCTCTTAAGTCACCTACCCAACTTAACGCAACGCGTTTTTCCATTCAGTATGGAAAAACTCACCTCGGGGTTTATCCGTCCGTTCATAGGTATGCGCACCAAAATAATCTCGTTGTGCCTGTAACAAGTTGGCTGGCAATCGGGCACTCCGATAACCATCATAAAAAGCCAGCGCTGAAGAAAACGCGGGGGTTGGAATACCGAGTTCGATACCCAGCATCACCGCTTTGCGCCAACCTGCTTGCGCTTGTTCGATCGCTTGTTTGAAAAAATCATCTAACAACAAATTTTCCAAATCCGCCTGTTTAGCAAATCCCTGCTTGATATTGCCTAAAAACCGACTACGGATAATGCAACCACCACGCCACATCAAAGCAATATCACCGTAACTCAAATTCCAGTGATACTCAGTCGCCGCTTGCTGCATCAGCATAAAACCTTGCGCATAAGAAACAATTTTTGAGGCATATAAGGCATCATGAATTGCTTGCACACCACTTTCCTTGTCACCGGAATACGTCACGCCAGGTCCACTTAATTGACTCGCCGCTGTCACTCTCTCCGCCTTAAGTGCCGATAAACACCGCGCAAATACCGCTTCGCCAATCAAGGTCACCGGCATGCCTAACTCCAGTGCATTAATACCGGTCCATTTACCGGTTCCCTTTTGACCGGCCGCATCCAAAACTTTGTCGAGCAATGGTGAACCATCGCTATCTTTTACCTGCAAGATATCGCGGGTAATTTCTATCAAATACGAATCTAAAACGCCTTGATTCCAACGGTCAAAAATCGTGGATAACTCATCGACCTCAATACCCAAACCTTCACGCATGAGTTGATAGGCTTCACAAATCAGCTGCATGTCACCATATTCGATGCCATTGTGAACCATTTTTACATAATGCCCGGCCCCACCTTCGCCCACCCATTGACAACAAGGCTCGCCATCGGCCTTGGCAGCAATCGATTGAAATATTTGCTGCACCGCTGGCCAAGCTTGTTTGTTTCCACCTGGCATCAGTGAGGGACCAAACCTGGCACCTTCTTCCCCACCTGACACACCCACACCCAAATACATCAAACCTTTTTCTTCACAGGCTTTAGTGCGCCGCTCAGTATCGGTATATAATGAATTTCCACCGTCGATGATAATATCACCGGGGTCTAAATGTGGCAGTAATTGATCAATACATTTATCAACCACCTCACCGGCTTTGATCATCAGCATAATTTTGCGTGGCTTGGTAATAGACGCACAAAATTCCTCAATAGAGAACGCACCAGAAAGATTTTGCGCCGATGAATGCTGCTCAACGAATGTTTTTACCGTGCTAGTAGTACGATTATAAACAACCACTTTATAACCATGATCAACCATATTAAGGACAAGATTTTGACCCATCACAGCTAAACCAATGAGACCGATATCTGCATTATTCATACTATCTCCCTTTTGATGATGATTAAATGATTCTGAGGCTCCGTCAGGGTTTCACGCCTATCTGATAAATATGTTATGGATAGGATACCAGCACTGGTATCCATAATAATTACCACAGACCATTTTCAGTGGATACTATCATGCTGAACACGACGATGACGGTTAACCATAAACTCTCTGTCATAAAACAATAGATAATAATTACAATCTGAACAAAATAACACCACATAACATCACAAACTTGCGGCTACGCTGTCATATCGTTAATATGCGCGCTTCATTTACACAATACTTATCCATCATTCGGTTAAAATATGTACCAACCAAAAACATATTAGACTGATCCATAAGTATTTTATGTCAATTTGGACAAGGTAATTTGGGTAACGCTCACGATAATACATTGATTAGATGCTTGTATTTTTCATTTGTACATTTGTGATGTAATTAAAGTCTTCCACTGTGTTGATTTGGATAGATCTTTTGCCTACCAAATCCCATCAAGTGCGCTTAAACGCATTGGCTAAGAACGGTATAGAAAAGTTCTTACAACAATTACGTTACTCGATTAATAAATAATTATATAGCTTACACTAAATTTTGATGCCTTCAATCACAAACAACTCCAGTATTAAAGTCTTGTTTGCCACTAGCGAAGCTTACCCATTAGTGAAAACAGGTGGCTTAGCCGACGTATCCAGTGGTTTACCTTTAGCGTTAAGCAAACTTGACGTTGATGTCAGAGTCATTATGCCAGCCTATGCTCAAGCGGTAAAAAACGCCAATGCATTGACTGTCATAAAAGAATACACAAACGAATACCCTTATCGTATCTTAGAAGGACAACTTGAGCCTACTCATACGACCAAAATATGGCTGATTGATATTCCCCAGTATTTTTCTCGTAATGGAGGGCCTTACTCCACCGATGAAGGGGATGACTGGCCGGATAATGCCGAACGCTTTACCGCCTTTTGTCGCGCTGCCACCGCCATTGCTCTCAACCAGTTAGATATGCAATGGGTACCTGATATTGTGCATTGCAACGACTGGCAAACCGGCTTAATTCCCGCCTTATTAGCGGAGAAAACATCACGTCCCAAAACCGTATTCACGATTCACAACATGGCCTACCAAGGCAATTTTGAGGAGGCTATTTTTCAACAATTGGGATTGCCACACGCCTTGTGGTCCATGGACGCCATGGAGTTCTATGGCAAGTTTTCATTTTTAAAGGGCGGATTAGCGTTTGCGGATACGCTCAACACCGTCAGCCCCACTTATGCCGAAGAAATTTGCACGCCACAATTTGGTTACGGCTTAGATGGCTTGTTAAACCATCGGCGTGATCGATTAAGCGGCATCCTCAATGGCGTTGATTATGCCCGTTGGAATCCAAAAACTGATCGCCACTTAACCGCTAACTACCATGTAAATTGCATAGCTAACAAGGTAAAAAATAAAACCGCGTTACAACAACGATATCAATTGACAGACGATACTCAGATACCGCTGATTGGTATCATCAGCCGCATTGTACAGCAAAAAGGCTTTGAATTATTATTGGAGTCCTTAGCTACCTTATTTCGTCAACCACTACAGCTTATCATATTAGGTTCGGGTGATAAAAAACTAGAATTATCTTTACAAGAAGCAGCCAATCAATATCAATCACAAATGGCACTCCAGTTAGGCTATGATGAAGCCTTAGCGCATCTGATTATCGGCGGTTCAGATATGTTCCTGATGCCATCGTTGTTTGAGCCTTGTGGCCTTACCCAGATCTATAGTTTACGTTACGGCACGGTACCTGTTGTCCATCACACAGGCGGCTTGGCAGACTCCATCGTTAATACCAACCATGAAACATTTAAACGTAACGAAGCCACTGGATTTCATTTTTATAAAGCATCGCCTAAAGCACTAACAAAAGCAGTCAATAGAGCAATCAAGCATTATCAACAACCCAGTTTATGGCAAAACATCGTTCAGTCTGGTATGCAGCAAGACTTTAGCTGGGAAGTTTCGGCAAAGCAGTATTTAATGCTTTATCACAAGACATTGCATTGCTATTAGAAATCATAGGGACAGAGTGTGGGGATGGAGATCAACCAACTCATGGACTGAATCAAAGATTGATTGATCATTCCTTGAGTTTAAACGACAGAAGTACAAAAAATGACAGCAACTAACGACCAAGAATTACGTGCAAAAGTAAAATTACTCGGCACACTGCTTGGAAATGTATTACATAAGCAAGCTGGGGGGCGAGTTTTTGCGGCAGTTGAAGCGCTTCGCAAGGGCTTTATCGATTTAAGAACACAGGAAAACGAAGTTAAACGAGAGCGCCTATACAAGCTCATTGAAAATTTAGACGCAGACACCTTGACCCATGTCGTTCGTGCTTTCAATATTTATTTTAGTTTGGTGAATATTGCAGAAGAAGACGATTCACATAAACAACGACGAAAAAATATCAAACAAAGTGAAAATTGGCATGGTTCTTTTCACGAAGTCATTCAGCAATATTCCGAACAAGGTATTACCGCCGATCAACTTGATAGTTTGTTAAATCAATTAACCTACATTCCTGTCATGACGGCACACCCCACCGAATCAAAACGGCGGACCGTCATGGAAAAAGTGCGCCATATTTTTACCACCAGCACGCAATTGGATGACGATGATTTAGATGAAGATACCAAACAAGAAATCATTGAAGATTTAGAAAATCAAATTTATGTGTTATGGCATACCGATGAAGTCCGTAGCCAACGGCCACGTGTCGCAGATGAGATACGCATGGGACTCTATTATGTCTCCCAAGCGTTAATCAAGGCAGTGCCCATCGTTTATCGCAATATGGAAAAATCCATCACCAAATATTACGGTAAAACACCGGATGGAAAACCTATTATCGATGTACCCAGTTTTTTTCGATTTGGTTCCTGGATTGGTGGAGACCGAGATGGTAATCCCAACGTAAAACCTGAAACAACCGCACGCGCCGTCAGACAACAGGCGCAACGAGTTTTTATTGAATACATCATTCGTATTCGAGCCTTAAACAAAGAATTAACCCACTCCAGCCACTTTGTGCAATGCTCAGACCCCTTTCTGCAAAGCTTAAATATAGAAAGCCAACTCATCGATACCATCTTTTCAGACAAACCAGACAATTTCGACAGCGAACCGTATCGACGCAAACTGTACATCATGTGTTACCGGCTTGAGCGCAACCTGGTCGGCATTAAAAATCAACTGTTCGGCGAACCACAAAATGCTCAAGACTTTTATTATAAAAATGAGCAAGAATTTCTCCATGATTTACATTTAATTCGCGATTCATTGATTAGTCATGGAGACATTGCTAGCGCCTATGGCAAATTAACCGATCTCATTCGACTGGTTGAAACATTTGGTTTTTATTTACTAAAACTCGACATACGCCAAGAATCTACCCGCCATAGCGAAGCCGTTGATGAATTATTCTCGCAATACCTGAATCAAGCCAACTATCAACAACTGGATGAGGAAAATCGGCTTGCCTGCTTAGTGGCTGCCATTAACCGGCATGACTTACCCACCATTGACCCGCAAGCACTCACACCAAATACACAAGAAATACTCGCCGTTTTTTCTGTCATTAGTAACGTACGAGAGCAAGTCTCCAAAGAAGCGTTTGGTCATTACGTGATATCCATGACCCATGCCGCCAGTCATGTACTGGAAGTCATGCTGTTAGCACGTCTTAGTGGCTTAGTTTATCAAGAAAATGGCCAATGGATATGTCATCTCAATATCACCCCATTATTTGAGACCATTGAAGATCTCGAACATATCCATCCGGTTATGTCGGAGCTGTTAAATAACCAGACATATGCCAAGCTGCTCAAAGCCGCCGGCAACTTACAAGAAGTGATGCTCGGCTATTCCGATTCCTGCAAAGATGGCGGCATTCTTTCATCGGCGTGGAATCTGTATGAGGCACAAAAGAAAATCACTGAACTCACCCGCCAACATCAAGTAAAATGCCGACTGTTTCACGGACGCGGTGGCACCATTGGCCGTGGCGGCGGCCCCACCCATGATGCCATTTTGGCTCAGCCGGAAGGTACCGTCAATGGACAAATTAAATTTACCGAACAAGGTGAAGTGCTCTCTTCTAAGTACAGTAATATAGAGACCGCCACCTATGAACTCACGGCAGGTGTCACCGGCTTAATGAAGGCTAGCCAAAGTTTGCTAACCCCGCCATCACAAGACCGCAATGACTTTTTAGGCATCATGGATCAACTGGCCCATACAGGCGAATCTAGCTATCGCCAATTGACCGAAAAAACACCGGCATTTCTGGATTACTTCTATGAAGCGACTCCGGTATCGGAAATCGCGTTGCTCAACATTGGTTCACGACCTTCTCATAGAAAAAAAGGGGATCGCTCCAAAAACTCGGTACGGGCGATTTCTTGGGTATTTGGCTGGGCACAATCACGCCATACCTTGCCCGCTTGGTTTGGCATTGGTTCTGCGTTGGAACGTTGGCGACAAAACGATCCCATTCACATGGCAACCCTACAAAAAATGTACCTTGAATGGCCATTCTTCCGCAGTTTAATCAGCAATACTCAGATGTCGCTTTTCAAAGCTCAAATGAATATCGCTAAACAATATGCAAGTCTATGCGAAGATCAACATACCGCCAATCAAATACACGACATTATTCAAGAAGAATACCGACGAACCATCAATGAAGTACTCTACATCTCGCACACCAAAGGCTTATTGGAAGACAATCCGTCTCTTGCCTTATCACTCTCTCGGCGCGATCCTTATCTGGACCCCTTAAATCATATCCAAATACGGCTATTAAGGCGCTATCGAAACCTGCCTGAAGATAGCCCTGAAAAACAATCAGTGATTGGCCCTATGTTACGAACGATTAATGCTATTGCTGCTGGCATGAAAAATACCGGCTAAGCCTCCTCGCTATCCATATCCTTGGTGAAATCACCAAGGATAGTCACCCATTCCTAACGAACACAGCCATTCGGGTGACGCATACCGATCATAAAATAATCAAAAAAGCCTGACATACAGCAAAAATGCTTGGCTCACCCACCTAAAATAATCACCTCCCAAAAGTAATAATTTGAAACACAGTGAAATTTGACTATTCTAAAAGAACGAACTTGGGATGCAGTCCTTATCGAAGCACAACATAACACGCGATAGATATCATAATGTTTGAGGTATCATTTTGGATGGCAAGATAAAGATCCTGTTAGTAGAAGATGAACGATTAAACTGGCTGATTATCAATGAACACTTTGAACAACATTATGAAAACTTTAGTATTGATGCGGTGGAAACCGGTCAGGCAGCCATCGCCAAGTTACGAGTGGCAGCCACCAATGAATATAATTTAGTTTTGCTTGACCGCACCATACCGGATATGGATGGTATTGAAATACTAAGATATATTAAGCAGAATCTCTCCCTGGTTAATCTACCTGTTATATTTCAAACCGCCCGAGCTAACCCCCAAGAAATTTTACAGGGCCTCACAGCAGGCGCTTACTATTTAACCAAGCCCTATGGTGAACACGCATTCATGAAGGTCATACAGACCGCACTGCGGAATCGGTCTCGTTATCAACGCTTAAATAAAACACTCGTTCAACACCAAAAGCAGCGCAACGATTTTGCTGATCAAATGCATTTTAACTTTAAGACACTGGATGATGTCTTTCATTTTTCCACACTCATTGCCAATCGTTGTCCAGACTCGGAAAAAATAATGCTTGGTTTATACGAACTAATGATTAATGCCATCGAGCATGGCAATTTAAATATCGGGTATACCCACAAATCAGACTTACTTGAAGCAGATTGTTGGGAAGCAGAAGTCAAACGACGTCAGCAACTCAAAGAAAACCAGGAAAAATATGCTGAAATTGACATTCGCTACCATAGTGATCAGATTGAGTTCGTTATCTGCGATCAAGGCAATGGATTTACTTGGCAAGACTACTTATCGTTTGATACGAAGCGCACCTGCCATGGCCGCGGTATTGCCATCGCCCGCTCCCAATGCTTTTCTGCTATTGAATATTATGGCAAAGGCAATGAAGTCCATGCGATTTATCAGTTAGCACCGCGTGCATTCGCGGATAAAACCCATGACAGAGAGTACTTTCAAATAACAGATGAACAATGATCGTACAATATTTTCATTTCTTTTATCATGCCTTACCCGAGCCCACCTGCTTACTTGATAGCAAGGGTATCATCATGGCTATCAATCCAGCAGCAGCAGCTTTTTTAAGACAAGAGATAGCAGCTGTCACTGGCACACCTTTTTCGCAATTCATCCATGATTCAGATCAAACATTTTCCCACTATCTACGAAGGTGCCTCAAAAACCGAGAAAACATGCCTAAAGTTTTGACCATCAATAGCCCAACAGGTCTGCCGATTGAATGCCGTTGTGATGGCGCACGCATCCCCTCCATTGAAAATGGCCCAGTCACCATATGGTTACGCTGGCAACCAAAAATTGTGATGAATACCCACTTTATGCTTCTAAATAAACAATTAGAGGAGTCACACAAAAAGTATCATGCTGTGCTCAATCAACGCAATCAGTTGGAGCATTTAATCACCCAACGAACGAAAGAGTTCACTCAAAAAACCGAAGCACTTGAACAAGCCGACCAACAGCTAGACGCTGTAAAACAAGAATTGCAGTACAATCATGATCACCTGCAAGATCTAATCAACGAAAAAACTAAAGAACTAAAACACATCACCTTAATAGCCGTACAAGCAAAAAATGCATCAGATATGGCAAATCAGGCTAAGTCTGAGTTTCTCGCCAACATGTCGCACGAATTACGTACGCCTATGCATGCGATTTTAAGCTTTTCTAGTTTTGGTGTGAAAAAAATTAAAACAGCAACACACGAAAAACTAGAAAGTTATTTTCAAAGTATTCATCAAAGCGGCCAACGTTTATTACTTCTGTTGAATGATTTATTGGACTTATCAAAGCTTGAAGCCAATAAAATGAGTTTATTTTTTGAAAAAAATGACTTGTATGCCGTCATTAAATACTGCATTAATGAACAAAAATTGCGTTTGGAAGAACGCCGTATTACCATTGATAGCACCGTGCAAACAACCCAGACCAGCGCTATTTTTGATCACATGCGCATCTGCCAGGTGGTAACTAACTTATTATCCAATGCCATTCATTACTCCCCTGAAGGGGGTCACATCCACATCTGCTTAAGCAAGGATACCGTGCAATTAAAAAAGACTGCACAACAACCCTGTGAAGTCTTACGATTTCAAATAAAAGATCAAGGGATAGGCATACCAGACAACGAATTTGAAGCAATTTTTGATAAATTTATTCAGAGCAGTAAAACAAAAAACGGCGCCGGTGGTACCGGCTTAGGACTCTCCATTTGCCGAGAAATTATCTCACATCATGGCGGGGTAATTCACGCGACAAATAATACACCTTTGCCGGGTGCTTTATTTGAGTTTATGATTCCTGTTGAAGCCACTCAGAATCCAGCAAATCAACAATCAACATAAGCATACACTTCATTACCACTGCCGCGATATTCCAAACCGGTAAAAACCATCGCCTTTGACATAGCAATGCCTCGGCCATGGCTATCCATTAATCTCTCAGGACTAAATTCCATATACTGATGCCAATCAAATCCCGCCCCCTGGTCCACAATGACAAACTCTTTTCTGTTGCCTTGACAACTAAAATGTATCTGAGCAAACTTATTTTTATTTTCATCGAGTTGCAAACGACGCACAATGTCTTCTTCCCAAATCCCTTCCTGCCTCAAATAAGATTTCTCCCGGTAAGTGATACCTAAATTACCATGCTCCACCGCATTGATCATCAGTTCCGACAAGCCGATAACCGCAACGGACGGATCAGGACAAGCATGCGCCAGCAACCTGGCTACAGCTTGTGCTTCGGCAATGGTTTGAAATTGAAAACAACCCGACACCAATAAACCCATGGTGTCTTCTTTTTCTTTCAATGAGCCCTGCAACTGCTTAAAAAAACCTCGATCCTTAACCGCCGTTTTCACCACCGATAACAACATTTCTTCTGAAAATGGCTTGGTGAGGTAATAATAAGCCCCCGCTTGCATACCTTCCAAAATATCACTACTACTGTTTTTAGCGGTTTGCAATATGACCGGAACATATTTCAGAATGGGATGCTCAACAACTTGCGACAGCACTTCTAAGCCATTCATTTCCGGCATCATTTTATCTAATAATACAACATCATAACGACTCGGGTCGGCGTCTAACAATTGCCAAGCGATCTTGCCATTGCATGCTGTCTCAACGGTATAATTATCATCTCCGTCGCTTAGGTATTCGCTAATAATATCTAGGTTGAGGGGCTCGTCATCGACCACCAATATCACAATTTGATCCATTTTTTGTTGCTCGCTAGATTGCCATTTTTTATGTATTGATTTTATATCGACACCAAGTGAATTAACTTGTGAAACCCGCCATTGCTAAGGAATGGGCAACGTGATTGGCGCTCAGATTTGGTTTGTATTCGCCTAAAGCGCCTACTGTTGGTTCCCTATAGGCAAAGACGGACTGAAGATGGGATGCGAAACCGGGGAGTTATTGCGTGCCCATTGCTAAGCGGCGCATTAATCGCTGCTGCCGATGACGATGCTCCGCCATCCGCAGTTGATCCTGGCAAATCAATTGCTGAGTTAAATCCAATGCCATCGGCAGATCTTTGATGACGTGCTCATAATATTTAGCCAAGCACATCATGGCGTCGGTATTATTTTTGACCACCAACCGCTGCCAAATGGCAACCGCCGCATTCCATTCATTTTGACGTCGATACAATGTAGCCAACTCCAATGAACTCGTGATATCTAACAAGGCTTCGTGCGCCGCCAACGTATCAATCGCCTTGTGCAATTTGCCCAGTCGATACCAATGACGTGCGACACCAAGCAAATTGGCTCGCATAAATTCCGTACTGGTAGGATTGAAAACCGCTGATAATGCTGGGATGAGTGCCAGCAATGAGACTAAGTCGAGTTCATTATGCTTAGTTAACGCCGGTATTTGTGCTACCACACCTTGTTGCACCAAGGCTTGCCATACCTCGGGAATCAACCAACCGGGCAAATCATCCTGCCGATAAAACGCCAACAACTGTTGTTCTGCGGTTTGCAAACGGCAGTCAGGCCAACGCTTGCGAAACGCCTTACGGGTAAAATAGAGCAAATCAATATGCTGTAATTGTGAAAAAGAACAGGCTAAACGTTGCAATCGGTAGCGAGTCGCTAACAGTGGAAGATCAAACGCTTTACCATTATAGCTAACCACGGTATCCACATTAATGATATCTTCGACAGCTAGACTTAACATAGTTTTTTCACCACGAAAGCCATTCATAAAATACTGCTTAACACGAAAATGCGCAGGCTCGATGAAACCCAGTGCTAACAAAAAAACCACCGTACCACTGCCTCCGGATAAACCGGTGGTTTCCGTATCAAGAAAAACTAAACGATCTTGCGCAAAACCATCCACCGCAAACATATCAGGACAAGCAAGGCTGAATACATCACCGAGTGGCTGACTGCCATGCTTGCCGTTCAATGGGCAGCGCGACTCCCGCAACACCAATCCAGGAGCAATCACATCCCCTTGAATCAATTCTGCAAGCTGCGAATCTGCAATGCCCTTGACGGGCGGTTGAGACGAATGAATGTTAAACGGTTCTGATAGAGTCGGGTCCGGTGTCACTCGCTCACCTTTGATCGCACCGGCTTGTTGGCGCAACAAACTCAGTCGTCCTTTCAGCGATTTGATCTTTACCATGTACAGCTACCTGCTACTGCTCGTGTAATTGATCCAAAATCAATAACGCCGAGCGCTTAGGTGTCCGTGTGGTGGTTTCATCGGTACTCAAAATCGGTCCCACACACGTTGGGCAACCAAAATGACAATCACAACGCTCAATCATTTGTTTTGACTGAGTGATGACATCTTCACGCTGCAAATACAAAGCGCGGGATAAACCAATGCCACCCGGATAGTTATCGTAAAGGAAAATCGTTGGGGTAAACTGTAACGGTAAATGACTCACCGGCTCACCCGTATCGTTATGCACTTGACCACGCCCTGCCGGCCCAATGGTGGCATACCATTGGGCATCACCGTCCCCTACTGCCCGTCCAATATCTCTCGGTTCGGAAAGCATAAGCAAGGCCGCCACATGATGCATGGCATACGCCGCCCCTAATAAACCATCAATGGCTTGCCAGCGATGCTCAAACCACTGATCAATGGTATGCGGATTGATTTGCCACCAAACGGCGGTGGTATGCATTTCCTGATCAGGCAAATCAATCTTACCAAAACCAATATTTTCATGGGTATAATAGCGGATTTTTTTAAAGCCAGCGATACGCCTTAAAATATGCACTTCACCATGCCCGGCCATGGCATTTTGTTCAGACTTAGACTCAAATTCATCTAAGATTTTTAGTTTTGTATAATCAATCGCATCGGTATAATAATCCGCTTGAGTCTTGCGTACAAAAGCCTTGCGGCCTTGCCAGTCAAGCTTTTCCACTTGCCAGGGTTGGGCTTGTACAAGATAAATGGCTTCTTCATAGATAGTCATTGGCGCCGCATTATAATCCACTTCCGCAATGACTTGCTGCTTGCCCTGAGAAATATCAATCACCACAAAATTCCCCTCAGCCACCGAGCGCAAGCTAACGCTATTGGCCGGATAAGCATCGGCAATCCAATGCCATTGATTACCCTCATGATGCAAAACACCCTCTTGCTGCAAATACCCAAGAAACTCGCGAATATCCTGCTCAGCAAAAGTTTCGCCATCACGAAACGACAACTCAAAGGCCGCGCAACGCAAATGATCAAGAAATATTAATAATTGCAGCGGATCAATTCGTGCGTGTTCCGGCGAGGCGCCGCTAAAAAAATGGGGATTTCTCACCACAAATTGATCCAATGGTTGGCTATTGGCGACCAAGATACCCAAGCTCGCTTGCTGGCGCCGTCCGGCGCGCCCTAAACGTTGCCAAGTACCCGCAATGGTTCCCGGATAACCGTTTAGCAGACACACATCTAAAGCACCAATATCCACCCCTAATTCCAGTGCCGACGTAGTGACAATACAATCCATTTCACCGGCTCGCATTTTCTTTTCCACTTGCCGGCGTTCGGTGGGTAGATAACCCCCCCGATAGGCATGCACTCTCGGTGTTTTTCTTGGATCCTTATCAAAGGTGTCTTTTAAGTATTTGGTGACCACTTCCACCATTAATCGACTTTGATTAAATACAATGGTTTTTAATCCATAACGAACCGCTTGTTTGGCAAGACGCGTAATTTGTGAACGCGCCGACGCTCGAATGCCTAAATCGGCATTAATCACCGGCGGATTCCACAGCACAATATGTTTTTCACCACTCGGTGCGCCGGATTGATCAATGCACACCACCGATTGGCCGGTCAATTGTTCAGCTAATTGCTGCGGATTGGCGATGGTGGCAGAACACAAAATAAAAACTGGACGTGATCCATAAAATGCACATATTCGCTGTAAGCGCTGCAACACATTGGCCATATGTGAACCAAATACACCGCGATAAATATGCAGCTCATCCACCACAATGTATTTCAGGTTTTCAAAAAACTGCGCCCACTTGGTATGATGCGGCAAAATACCTTGATGCAGCATGTCCGGGTTAGATACCACAATATCACCTTTAGTACGCACCGCTTTTCGGGCATCGCCCGGTGTATCACCATCAAAGGTATATGCACGAATGCCCAGATTAACAGTACGATTAAGTGCAGTAATCTCGGCCACCTGATCTTGTGATAAGGCCTTGGTAGGAAATAAATACAGCGCTTTGCTTTGACCTTGCAATACGTCATGCAATACCGGCAAGTGATAACACAAACTTTTGCCCGAAGCCGTTGGCGTCACAATCACCGTATGCTGGCCACCGGTAAGAGACTGCCAGGCTTGGGCTTGATGAGAATATAAACGCTGAATACCGTATTGGGTTAACGCAGACCTTAACCGGGTATCTAATTCCATTGGAAATGGACAATATTTACCTGCCATTGCCGGAATATTTACCACATGGGTGATTTCATTGCGATGGCGTTGCTGTAAATGCTGAAAAAATGCGCTAGCGCTCAATGGTGCTAACGAATCCCAGTCTAGTTTTGCTTTTTCGGGAGAATCCAATCGCTCACTCATAAGGTCTTCATTGATGTCGTTGGATGAGACGCTCCATTGGCAATTGGGCAGCAGTAGCAATCGCTTTATATACCACCTCATAATATTTTTTACCCACGTCAGAACGCGCAAATGTCAAATACTGATTCAACAAGGCATCGGTGACTGTATTATAGGTAAAATACATATTTTCCAAGGTTTGCCGGCTTAACACTTCTCGCAAACTTGTTTTATATTTTAAATACTGATTTTGGTCGTGAGAACCAGCCAGCGATTGTTTGTTGATTAATTGATGACTCATATCAACCAGTCGCATCATTTGATACAATATCTCTGTGGCGATGTCATCAATACGCATGGCTTTTTGCAACTGCTGTATCACCTGCTTTCTTGAGTCGGTTAATGGTGTCTGCATGACTTTAGCGTTAAATGCTTTTATTTCCTTTCCATAATCCGGTGAGGCCGCATCTTTTTCAACTTTTAACAGCGCACGTCCCATGGACGATTCTAACCAAGCTAACACCGTCTGACTATCCTCCAGCGTTAAGTGCCTAGTTAGCACTTCCCGGGCTTTAGCTACCATCGCTGGTTTATCAACCGCCCCAGCCATTAAACTGTTTATTTTATCAGTCTCATCGCCAGAAAAAGACGATTGTTCACCCTGCCACAATTGATCTAAATAGACGGGGATCTTTTCTACCCGGCTTTTCACACCATCAGCCACAAAAATAACTTCGATGATATGCGCTGGCACCTTGGGCACGGCTTCCACACTAACCACATTTAGTAAAAATAAACAACCAATTAGTTGTATTAATTTGCAAAAATATATTCGTTTATTTTGCTTCATGTTTAATCGTTACACCCACTTTCGTCATTATATCGCTTTGCATTGATTATAACTCAACTTGCCTGTAGTCGTCATCGCTGTCGGGGTCAAACGACAGCATAAGATAAAAATCGAGATCAAAAATTGTAGTCCATAACCCACACTAAAAAAATTAATTATTTTTCTTGTTAACTATCGTTACCTTATTGTAATCACTAACAGAGTTTGTTTAATTGGTATTGATCTTGCTGATTGCCCTAGAGTGTTTTTTTAAATTATTCTTGAAGAGCTGTTATATGAAATACTTAAAATTAAATTGGTTTTTTCTTGTTGTATTTTTTTCTTCTAGCGCTGCTAATTCAGCGACCGTGCTTCCGCTGAATCTCGACGAACTCACCCAATCCGCCCAAGATGTGTTTGTAGGTACCTGCCTCGATAATAAAACGGTAATGGATTCCGCCACCCAAATGATGGTGACGTACACAACTTTCCAGGTAGACGAATCACTGAAGGGTGATTTAAGTGGTACCCATACCATCAAGCAAGTGGCAGCTAAAGCCACCACCGATGATATGCTCACCACCTTCCCTAGCGTACCAGAATTCATCATTGATCAACAATATGTTGTTTTTTTGCCGACCCCCTCCGAGTTAGGCTTTGCCAGCCCCGTCGGACTCAAACAAGGTGCATTTGACATCATTAAAGAAAACCAACACGCCGTGGTCTCTAACGGCAGAAGCTTCACCGAAATGCTACCGGACAATGCCGCTGCCCCCGCAGAAACAGGGCAAGTCACCGTCACGCCAGTACAACGATCAAAACAGTCCAATCAATCATTCAGCACCAGTGAAGACGAGACTGATCAGCAAAAAATGCCTTTGTCTGAGTTCCTCGATATTATCAAGCAAATGGAAGTAAAACCATGAACAAGCCATGGACTATTTACCTATTGATATCAATCGCCATGTTGCTGACCAATATCGCGCAAGCCGGAGGCCCCATTGGCGTCGCCAATAATCAAGCTATCAAATACCCAAGCGGCGCTAAAAGCATCACGTTAAACTATGATAAAGGCGACTTAGGCAGCCGCAGCAACAATACCGCAGACAGCATTGTGAACCAATCGCTCAGTCTATGGAACAATGTCAGCACCTCAACCGCCAAGCTTAGCCAAGGTAACGATCTGCCTATCGATGTCACCCGTGCTAACTTTAACACTTATCTCGGTAAATATAGCGATGGTATCAATCCGGTAGTATTTGACTCCGACGGAAAAATCATTGACGCCTTATTTGGTTCAGGTGCCAGCCGTTCCATTTTGGGTATTGCAGGGTCAGCCTACCGCGTCAGCACGGGTGCTTATCTTGAAGGACAAGCCATCATTAATGGCTCCCGGTCAATCTCAACCAGTCGCATGACGGTTATTTTAGCTCACGAAATTGGTCATCTCATCGGTCTAGACCACAGCCAATTAGACAGCACACAAGGCTTAAGCAGCTCAAATTATGTGTTGATGTACCCCACCGCCTATCGCACCAATGTTTCCTTACACCCGGATGATATCACCTCAATTACTGAATTATACCCAGCCTCCAATGTGAACACTCAATTCGGTCAGTTATCCGGTAACTTTGTCAAGTCCTCCGGCGGGGCTATCCTAGGGGCTAATCTATGGGTCAAAGAAACCACTACCGGCAAAGTGTACAGCAAAGTCTCTGATTATTTGAAGCAAAACACCGGTTACTTTAAATTGCTATTACCGCCAGGTCAATACACCTTGCACGCTGAATCGATTCAATCCAGCTTTCGTGGTGGATCGAGTGTCGGCCCCTATGCAAGCAGCACCAGTTCCGCCTCATTTAAATCACCACACCCGATCACCCCGGTGGTTTTCAAAGGCACCGGAAATACCAGCAACATGGTTTTTTCAATCAATGCTGGCTGTCGTGTTGATCTGGAATTTCAACTCAATGGCAATGGATTTATTAACACCAACGATTGTACTAATAATACCAGTAGTGGTACAACGAATGCGGCACCAACGATTACTCAGCTCAGTGCCACACCCACCTCCATTGAGGAAAATAAAACCAGTAATTTATCCGTCTCGGCTTCTGATACCGATAATGGACCTGCCGCACTAAGCTATCACTGGTCAATCAAGTCAGGCCAAGGCAGTCTAAGTTCTAGCTCAGTGAGCAATCCGGTATATACCGCGCCCAATGTCACCAACGACCAAACAATAACCATTACGGTTGACATCTCAGATGGTGATAAAACAGTCTCTAAATCCATCAATATCAGCGTCACCAACACCAATCAAAGTTCTGAAACATTATTGTCCGAAAATTTCAATGATGGCAACTTCAATAATTGGCGCACCGTTGATAATGGTAGGACCTCAGCCCCCTCTAGCTGGCAAGTCAGCAATGGTGTATTACAACAAAACAGTAATATCTATCTATCTGGGGCACCACAATATTTAGGCACCTACTTAATCTATGAAAATGGCCAAAGCTGGACAGACTATCAACTCAACGTCACCCTTAAATCAAAAGACAATGACTTTATCGGTGTCATGTTCCGGATTCAAGATAACAATAATTATTATCGCTTCGCCTGGGACAATCAACGAAACACTCGACACCTGACCCTCCATAAAAACGGAACGGTAACGGTGTTAGCGCAAGACAAAATACCCTATGTCATTGGCCAAGCTTATGATGTATCCATTGAAGCCTTTGGCAACGACATTAAAGTTCTTATTGATGGTCAAACTATCTTCAGCGCCACTGACAGCAGCTTTCAATCAGGTTCCATCGCCATGTATAGCTGGGGTAACCGAGGTGGATCATATGACAATATCAACGTGACAAGCACATCAAACAATAAATCTTCGGTCGCCAACCAAGCGCCTATTATTGATAGTATCAGCGCTAGCCCCAATCGCCTATCGGATCAACAAACCAGCGCATTAACGGTAACAGCAACCGATCCAGACAATGGTCCTAATCCACTCACTTATCAATGGCAAGTGAAAGCTGGCGAAGGTAGTCTCGACGCCCTAAGCTCAAAAAATCCCGTGTATACACCGCCAAATGTGACCAGCAATAAAACATTTACCCTCACGGTAAACGTTTCGGATGGAATCAATAGTACTACCAAAAGTATTGCCATCGAGGTCACTGATAGCAATACAACCAATACCCTGCTGAATGAAAATTTCAATGATGCTAACTTTAATGGCTGGACGGTATTTGATGAAGGTAATATCTCAGCGCCATCCAAATGGTCGATTAAAAGTGGAGCCCTCCACCAAAATAGCAATATTTACCGCGCTAACGCACCGACTTTCAATGGTACATTTTTACGCTACAACAATGGTCAAAGCTGGACTGACTACCAAATTGAATACGATATGAAGTCAACCGACGATGACTTTATGGGCGTAATGTTTCGTATCCAAGACAATAACAATTATTATCGATTTGCTTGGGATAAACAGCGGAAAATTCGCCATCTGACGAAACACGATAACGGAATAACAAGTGTGCTTGCGAAAGACAATACTCCCTATATCGCAGGCAGAACCTATCGTATCACCGTTAAAATATCAGGCAATAACATCACCGTACTCATCGACGGCCAAACGACATTAACAGCCACTGACAGTCGCTTTAGTCGCGGTACCATCGCCATGTACACCTGGGGCAACCAAGCTGGATCTTTTGATAATATTAGCGTTTCCAAAATTCAGCAAAGCAACACCACCACCCAAAATCCACCGCCTGAGAATAACCTGTTATTATCCGACGATTTTAATGACGGAGATTTGGCAGGTTGGTCAATCAATGATGAAGGAAACCGATACGGTCCGTCAGAATGGTCGGTAACCGATGGCAGCGCCTATCAGGCAAGCAACATATACCAAGCCTTATCTCCGCATTATCGAGGCACCTACCTCAGCTATGATAATGGTAAAAACTGGACGGATTATCAGCTTAAAATGTCCATCAAATCTAACGATAACGATGCTATTGGCGTCATGTTCCGTATCCAGGATCAAGACAATTATTATCGTTTTTCCTGGGACCAAGAACGCAAACTACGCCGATTGACAAAACATAGAAACGGTGCTGTCACGCTACTCGCCGAAGACAATATCGCTTATGTCTCAGGTATCACGTATCAATTAAGTATTCAAGCGACGGGTCATTCGATACAAGTTTCTATTAATGGAAAATCGATCTTTAGCACCCAAGATGGTAGCTTTAGCTCAGGTAGCATTGCCTTATATAATTGGGCAAATCGAGATGGGTCCTTTGACAATGTGGAGGTGAGGGGGAAGTAACCTCCAACCCAACAAGGCGTGTCTCAATGACGGTATTGTATCGTCATTGAGACAGCACTTTAGCAATCAAATGAACAAACTATTCTTCAAAATCTTGTGAAGAAACTTCGATCCCTTCCTCGATAATTTCTTGATCTATTTCTTCAGCGACCTCTTCGATTCCTTCCTCGATAATTTCTTGATCCATTTCTTCAGCGACCTCTTCGATTCCTTCCTCAATAATTTCTTCATCTACTGCGCCAGCAACCTCTTCAACCCCTTCTTCAAATGAAGCACTGTTATCTTCCATCTCTTGTTCTAACTGCTCATTACAATCTGCAATATATTGTTGTAATTCCTGCGGATCTTCGATACCTGCTTCATGTGCTTCATTTTGACAAACATTCGACGCTGACTCAGCGAAAACGGGCACGGAAGCAAAAAGCGATGCTAAGATCGCCACCAAGAATTGTTTGCGCATAGTTTGTTCTCCTAATAAAATAACTGCATTTGTATGCGCCGATCCGGTCGTTTCTAAAACACCGTACCGAGTTCAGCAACCGTAATATAACTAGCAACGCATTTACTTGTAAAACAAAAGAATTTAATGAATACGATCATAAAATTGACTTGAACTAATTGGAATTTAAATGGACATATCCTTATTAAACACATTCCTCGAACTGAACCGGACGCGCCATTTCGGAAAAGCCGCCGCTGCATTATTTCTCACTCAATCAGCCGTTAGCGCCCGCCTGAAACAACTTGAAGATAATTTAGGCGTTAAGCTATTCAGCCGCGATCGTAATAACGTACATCTCACACCCGCCGGCGTACGATTTTTGCTTCACGCGGAAAACATAGTCAATACCTGGAATCGAGCTCGTCAAGAAACTGCATTGCAAGATGAGACAAAAATTTTGTTGAGCATCGGTGGTGTCCATAGTTTATGGGATATGGGTCTGCCAAATTGGATTCATTATATTTTTAGAAAACAACAAGATATTGCGCTACAAGTCGAAGCTCATGGACAAGAGGCATTGCTCCGGCAACTGCTAGATGGGATTTTAGATATTGGTATTTTATTCGAAGCACCCCAACGGCAAGAACTCGTTGTCGAAGAAGTCGACACCCTGCTGCTGATGATGATTTCCAGTCACTTCGATTTAAACTGCCAAACCGCCTTAGCGCGTAACGACTACGTCATGATAGATTGGGGAACTGCCTTTCGAACAGCGCATGCAAGGCACTTTCCAGACATGCCGCCGCCCTTGGTACGCATGGGTATGGGTCGACTCGGCTTAGCCTTTTTATTGGATTGTGGTGGCACCGCTTACCTCGCCGATAGTATGGTTTCAGAATATCTACAAAAAGATGCCCTATTTCTGGTAAGCGATGCACCGGTTATCGAAAAGAAAGTATATTTTGCGTACAATCAGCTTTGTACAAAAATTGATGTTGTGGAAAAAATACTGTCTTATTTAAAAACTCAAAAATTTTTAACACCGGCACATGAGCTACACAATTTGCCTAAAACCATCACTAAGCAATAAGCAATGGGCATGGAATGACTTCCTTGTTTGAGGCTCAGATTTGGTTTGTATTCGCCTAAATCATCCACTGTTGGTATGCGTTCTGATTGACGACTGCATGGATGCAGGAGGTAGGGCAACTCAGGAGATAAAGCCGAGATGCCAAACCGGGAAGTTATCACCTCGCCCATGCCTTAGGCCTTGAATTGCTCTACCAATGTTTGTAGCTCGGAGGCGAGACGGGCCAAGTCAGCACTGGCTTGAGCGGTTTGTTCTGCGCCGTGTGCCGTCTGGCTAGCGACTTCATTGATGCCCATGACGTTTCTATCGATCTCGCTCACCACGGCTCCTTGTTCTTCTGCGGCGCTGGCGATTTGGGTGTTCATGTCATTAATGCTCGCAACGGCGCTGACAATATTCATTAAGGCATCACCCGCGATAGAAGTTTGGTCGACACCATGTTGGGTTTGTTCACGACTTTCATCCATTAATTGAACCGCTTCTTTTGATCCCGCTTGCAGGGATTCAATCATTTGCTGAATTTCTTGTGTAGATTCCTGGGTTCGACCTGCCAAGGTCCTCACCTCATCGGCAACCACGGCAAAACCACGGCCTTGTTCGCCTGCACGTGCAGCTTCGATAGCCGCGTTTAATGCTAATAGATTAGTTTGTTCAGCAATACCTCGTATCACATCCAATACGGTGCCAATTCTTTCGCTATCTTCCTCAACGCGCTGGATGGCGGTAGCCGCTCGTTGAATACCATTAGAGAGAGTATTAATTGTTTCTACGGCAGTATTAACAACCTGATGCCCGGTATTGGATTCAGAACTGGCTTGAGAGGCCGCATTAGCGGCTTGTGCAGTATTTCCAGCCACTTCCTGTACGGTGGCGGACATTTGATTCATGGCAGTCGCGAGTTGCTCGGTTTGTGATTGCTGCTCCTGTATGCCCTGACTTGTTTCTTGAGTAATCGCTGACATCTGTTCCGAAGCGGCAGCAATTTGTGCAGCCGAACCGTTGACTTGGCCAACAATTGACTGAAATTTTCCTAACATATTATTAAAGGCTTGGCTTGTCTCACCAATCTCATCTTGTGAATTGATCCTCATCCGTAGAGAGAGATCGTTTTCATTAGCCGCTTGGGTCATGGTCCGAGCTAGATCTTGCATCGGACGAAGGATTCCAATAGCGAGCCAACTCATTACGGACAAAACCAGTACCACAAAAACTATCCCGATCACATTGATCATTACTGCAAAGCTATCCATATTACCGACTTCTTCTGTAATGGTTGTGTTTAGTTGCTCAGAAAGTGCTTGCAGCATGCTCTCAGATTCATGAACCTTTGAGCGCATTACGCCTAACAATCCTTCCTTGCTGTTAAATCCTTTGGTTTGGTTGTTTTTTACTAGCTCGGTGAAACGGGTACGATACACTTCCATAAAATCTTGTATTTTATCCTGGCTCGCTGATGGATAATCACTGTCAGCGAGATGGAGAAAAAATACATCCATATGCTCGTTAAACTTATCGAGATACTTGATATTTAGGCGGAGCATGAAATCTTTTTCATTACGCCGTAATTGCAACATGTCAGCACGAAGGCCCTGATCACCGAGTATTTTAATTTCACTTTCTGCCTGGTGAACCGCATCGCGCAGAGCACCATAGAGCCCATCTTTTGGATGCAAACCAATTTTTTGTTGAATTGATACCAGTGTAAAAAAACTATCTTTATAGTCTTCAAATATCGCTGCCATGTTCGCGACGGATGTAGTATCTAGTCCGTGACACTCCGGTAACCCCTCTTGACGCCCCAAAAACCTGGTCAAAACCAAGTCGAGTTGACTCATCGGCACGAATTGCTTGAAAACCGCGCAATCATCGTGTAGGGTGTCCGCCATGAAAAAAAG
>Ga0316206_1000138_pt1 | contig 143572 bp, 127 predicted proteins | sample 6monthpyrite_MG_FD_204942 | JGI IMG/M metagenome (GOLD analysis project Ga0316206, IMG submission 204942) | Microbial mat bacterial communities from mineral coupon in-situ incubated in ocean water Damariscotta River, Maine, United States -... | ecosystem: Environmental > Aquatic > Marine >... | reverse complement strand
GGGACAATCTGAATTTTGACAGCAGAAGTGTTCGATGGGATGGCACATGAGGTTTTCTCCAATCAGTCAAGATAAGTCACTAATAATAGGCTAATTTATCATAACAGTCAATGAGAGACACTACCGATATTTCGGGTTCCAGGTAAACGTGCGATGGTCCGTAAACCTTGGTATATCATGGTAATACTATGAGCTAATGCATTTGCAGTGACCATGGTTTCGCTATGTGCGCGTTCTTTGAATGCTTTACGAAAGGCGTCAATATCAGTTTGATATTTCCAGGCAACACTGCTCAACAACAAAATACTTATTGCCAATGCTGTTATAAAATGTCGCATGTAATTGTTTATTATCACTGACTACGTTTGTTTCTGGCTGTATGGATTGCTATCGACAAAAGAATTTATCAGCTTGAATATTTTTATTGATCAGAACGAACAGCAAAAGTAGGCGCTTTAGGCGAATACAGGCTAAATCTAAATGCCAAACCGGAAAGTTATCACGTGTCCATTCCTTACTATTAAAGAATTTTTATCTACTACCGTTATAGCCTGGGTTATATTTTGATTCCAAGTAGGATCAAAAATGACAATAAAATTACACCCTTATAATAAATCTGTTTTCCACAAAAGGAGAAAATAGTGACCAATCACACAAAATCAAAATTACTGTTATTTTCATCAGTAATATTGTATTTACTACCATTGGAAGTGTTTGCCGCTGATTCTCTGTTTGACAATACAGGCGATATTATATGGGTGCTAACAGCGGGTATTTTAGTGTTTTTTATGCAGGCAGGTTTTGCACTGATAGAGAGTGGCATGTCAAGGGCTAAAAATGCGATTAATGTCATTATGAAGAACTATACAGATATGTGCTTTGGTGCGATTGCCTATTGGCTTATTGGTTTCGGGTTGATGTTTGGAATGAATTCCAGTGGTTTTATCGGCACTGACCATTTTGCGGTTGACGGATCTGATATGTCGGTTTTGACGATGCTGTTTTTCCAGACCATGTTCGCTGCCACAGCGGCAACCATCGTCAGTGGCGCGTTAGCAGAAAGGATACATTTTCGGTCTTATGTGTTTGCATCAATTTTGATAACAGCGATTATTTATCCAATTTTTGGCAGCTGGGCATGGGGTGGTATGTTTGGTGGCTCGGGTTGGTTAAGCGAACTTGGTTTTATCGATTTTGCGGGTTCATCTGTGGTTCACTCTGTCGGTGGATGGTGCGCATTGGCAGGTATCATTGTTTTAGGCCCTAGACTGGGAAAGTACGCGTCCGATGGCGGCATCCGAGTCATACCTGGCCATAACTTGACCTTGGTGGCCGTTGGTGGATTCATTTTATGGATGGGTTGGTTTGGATTCAATGGTGGAAGCTTGCTAAAAGCATCCGCAGATATTGGCGGCATTATTATCAATACCCATTTAGCTGCCGCCTCCGGTGTAGTGGGCGCCATCTTATACATGTTAATAACAGGACGTAAGATACTAATGACCTATGTTGTCAATAGTAGCCTGGGAGGTTTAGTAGCAATCACGGCAGGCTGCAATAACATGGAACCAGTCTTTGCTCTTCTTACCGGCGTTATTGCGGGTATTTTGGTGGTGGTGAGCATCGAAGTTTTTGAAAAAATGCGAATAGATGACGTTGTTGGCGCTGTTTCAGTACATGGTGTATGTGGAGCCTGGGGAACACTTGCCGTTGGATTTTTTAATAAAGGCGATTTATTTAATACTGAACAGATCTTTGTGCAAGTAATAGGTGTCATGGCATGCTTTATTTGGTCTTTTTTTGGTGCGCTCATCATATTTAAAGTGTTGGACGTCGTGATAGGGTTGAGAACAACAACCAAATCGGAACAACGTGGTTTAGATTATGCTGAACACAACGAAATAGGATATCCCGAATTCCAGCAGCAACAACTGCATGATGGTCAACGAGGCTAACAATGGATATGATTGATAGCAAGCAGTCCTCTTTAATGATACGAATGCGAAGAGTGATCTATTCTGCTTTGAATGGGTATTTAGATGAGCAGCAATTAATTGATAGCTTGTGGGGTTGGCAGCAAATGCTGGATGTTGACCCGAGCGCCAGCATTCATCGATATTGTGAACGTTTAGTTAAGTATCTTAATCTTGAAGACAAAAAAAACGATTTGCTTCAACGAATTTACAAAGCACGTTTTTTAGCCGATCAAAAGCTTGACCCCGATCCCTGGGATTTAATGATACGTTCAGAGGATAATAAACAAAAAATTTATGCATCACCTATCTGGCAAGATAGTGCCGTTAACGATGTTAAGAAAAATTCAGAAACTTCAAGCAAGACTATCCGTCAAGCGGTGGTTGAAGAAAATCTTTCATTGCCATTAAAACCTTTCCATAACGTAGCAAACAGTATTTTGAAACAGATTTATGCTTATCTTGAAATTCGCGATTCAGCTGCGGTGTCGAAATTAAATACAGCTTTTACAAGTTTAATTGATGATTTAGACATTAGCTTTAAGGCACGTCATCAAATGAAAAGTGGAATCAAAGAGAACAAAACCCTTATTTTTGATGGACATAACAAGCAGGAAGAAATTAGCCAAGTCATTCATCATGCTTATATATGGTTTTGTGATTACCTTGGTCCTGTGGATGCAGATAGAGTTTTTGAACAAGTGATTCGAGTCGTCGAGAACACACCCGAATCCATCGCATTTTCTCCGCGTAACTTTTTCTAGTGCAGCAACAAGAAAGGGTTTTGCTTTATTTAAAATTGCAAAGCCCTTTCATCACTAAATCGGTAAAACTCACAATACCAATAATACTTTTATTTTCCATCACCGGTGCACGTGATAAGTCAAATCGATCTAAGAAACGTGCACAATACCTGATATCCATATCCGGGTCGACACATAACACCGGCTTAGCCATGATTTCATAAACATTGGTCCGGTCGGGTGATAAATTTTTAGCTAAGACTTTGCGAGCCACATCGGAAAGTAATAACATGCCATACTCATCATCGTCATGGCGTTTATTGACCACCAAACCTTTGGTTTCCACATGGTTCATTTTTTTTAAGGCATCGGTAACGGTCGACATACCATCAATCATATCAAATTGTCTTTTCATCACTTGCCGAACCCGAATCAACGTATCACTATTCATATTTCATCCTCTACCACTTTTGTTAACTCTTTAACTTGGTGCGCCACACCCACGGCATCTTCCACATTAATTTGAAACGCAATACCCGCTCCGGGGGTGATATCGAATTCGGCAATTTCCGCGATTTTTTCCAGAATTTTTCGGCTTAAATGTTCTTCAACTAAAAACAACAATACATCGCGTTGAGTTTCTAGTGATAAACCTAAAAAGGTCTTTGCGGGTTCCATGCCTTCGCCTCTGGCATTATTAATCACCGTGGCGCCAGTGGCTCCGTGTTCACGTGCGGCTTGCAGCACTGCATTGGTTTTATCATCTTCCACGAGTGCAATCAGTAATTTAAAGTGCATATTTTAGCCCCTTTTGTCATGTGTTTTCGCCTGCTTGGCTCGCCATTCTGAGATTTGGGCATAACCCAACACGGTGATAATTGGAAAGAGGCTAGCAAATGCAATTAATCCAAAACCATCAATAACGGCACTGCGCCCAGGTACCGTGCTAGCCAAGCCCAATCCCAAGGCCGTCACTAATGGCACTGTCACTGTCGAGGTGGTGACACCGCCTGAATCATACGCCAGCGCAATAATAAGTCGTGGTGCAAATAGTGTTTGCACCACGACCACAAGATAACCGGCGATAATGAAATAATGCAGTGGAATGCCGGTGACAATGCGAAATGCACCCAGCGCAATACCAATGGCAACGCCTAATCCCACCGCAATACGTAACCCCCAAATGCTAATGGCACCCCCAGAAACATCTTGTGCTTTCATGGCAACCGCAATCAATGCGGGTTCAGCAAGCGTTGTTGCAAAACCAATGGCAAATGAAAATAAATACACCCATTTATAATCGTGCCAAGCTAAGGTGGTGCCGGCTAATGTTAAGCCTCCTGTGATAAAGCTGGGGTCAGTCAATTGTTTTGCCATGAGGTTGCCTAGGGGGAATAGCGCTTTGTCTAAGCCAACCAGAAACAAGGAAAGGCCGATCAAAACATAGCCAAATCCAATCACAACTTTTGGTAAATTCGCAATCGGCTGTTTCAACACAAACCATTGAAAAAAAAACAAGATGGCAACGATGGGGAAAACATCGGTAATGGTTGATAAGGTAACAGTGACAATATCGAGCATTAGGTTCATTTAAAGCAACATTCCGTAGGCCATGACAAAAATCATCGGCAACAAAGAAGCAAAAGCAATTAACCCAAAACCATCAATCATTGGGTTGCGTCCTTTGATACTGGAGGCTAATCCAACCCCTAAAGCCGTCACTAAGGGAACCGTGATGGTTGATGTAGTCACCCCGCCAGAGTCATAAGCAATGCCAATAATCTCTGCCGGTGCAAAAGCTGTCATAATAACCACTCCCATATAACCACCGACAATAAAATAATGTACCGGCCAGCCTTTCAATATACGTAAGACACCCACTAATATAGCCGTTCCCACCGAGATCGCAACGGTCAAGCGAAGTCCCCAGGCGTAACTACGTTTGCTTATTTCATCATTGGCGATGACTGCCGCTTCAGCGGCAACGTTGGCGGCCTCTTGAGCAACGGCAATTAATGCCGGTTCAGCCACAGTAGTGCCAAACCCTAATGCAAAGGCAAAAGCGAGCAACCAGGCGAGGCTGCCTTTACGCGCAAAGGCATACGCCATCGATTCACCTAAGGGAAATATGCCCATTTCCAATCCTCGAATAAATAAGGCCAAGCCGAAGGCAATTAACAACGTACCTATTAAAATTTCACTAAGATTAGGAATGGGTTGTTGCAAAACAAGCAACTGGAAAAATGCAATTACGATAATAATAGGAGCAAGATCACGAAAACTATTGAGCAGTGAGGTGAGAATAATGAATAACTTAGATTTCACTGTGAATGCCAAGAAAAAACGGAGTTCTATATGTTCTACGCCAAATTCTTAGCAATATCAAGAAACAACACAAGTCACCAACATTGGGCAGCCTATCATTTGATCTCGCTTGAGACCTGGATCCCACAAGAATTTTTCTTCAGTCGGCAATACAACAAGTATTACCTTCTTCAGGAAAACCCTTGTGAAATCAATTTTCTTCGCGATTTTCAAACGCCAGGCTGCCCAATGTCGGCAATCAAACAAAAATCATTTTCTTTTGCGGCGTCGTTGCACTAATAGTGAGCAAAACCCAAGCGCAACAATGAGGCTGAGCGCGCCACCACTTGAGCTTTTTTTACCCGACTCGGGGGGTAAAGGTTCATCTGGCGGCACTTCGACCTGACCATCCTCTGTAATGGCAAACTGGGCTAAAAACGCATCAGAAGATATACCATTGTTGTCGTTTTCATTGCAATTTCCGTCAGTGCCGCACTGCCCATCGAGAATGTCCGGAGGCTGTGTATCGAAATCGGATGATTCTGTAATGCCGGCGACAAATATTTGCTGGTTGGCATCTACTGCAACCGCTAAAGCCGCATCTAATTGGCTACCACCGATAAAACTGCTATACACGACGGAAGAAAATCCAAGTTTACTATTAGAAAATTTTACTAGAAATGCATCATTTTTAGTGAAATTATTGCATCGGCCGTTAATACCACATTTTTTATCTTTTGCATTATTGGTCGACGGAAAATCTGGCGAGATGGAATCACCCACCACATAAAAATTCGTATCATTATCTACGGCAATGGCTAAACCTCTTTCCTTATTAGTGCCACCAAGCAAACTGGCATATACGATTTCATTTTTGGGTTGATGAATGATTTTCACCACAAAAGCGTCTTCAAAAATCGCACCGCTAGAATGCGTGCCGTTGCAAGGCCGCTTATTGCTACCGCACACTCGGTCAAAACTGACGTCTTTTAACATGGGGAAATTATCCGAGCTAGTGGTACCCACAATATACGAATTACCAGCCGCATCCACAGCGATGTCTTGCGCAGCATCGTTACCACTGCCGCCGATATACGAAGCAAACACCAAACTGTTATGGGCATTTACTGCATCTTGTGTCGGATCAAAAATAGCGACAAACCCATCATACAATGATGGTTTACCTGGATTATTCTGGTTAAGGTTTAAAAAGGTATTGGATATCAAAAAGCTTTTTGTGCTGAAGTCGGTAGAGTTGGTTTCCCCAGCCACATGAATGAGACCCTGACCATCAACGGCAATACTATGTGTTTTATCGTCATTAAATCCCCCGATATAACTGGCATATACAATGGTATCATTGATGTGGTTGCTGTTTGTTATGGTGTTTTTTTTTGTATCGAGCATCAACACAAAGCCATTGCTGTGACCCGATGCATTTTGGCTGACAGCACAAAAATCATTTCTCTGACAATCTTCTTTATTGAGAAAAGCGTTCGCACTGGTGGGAAGGTTGGCTGACCAAGTCTCGCCAGCAATATACACACGCTCGTTGCTATCGACGGTAATGCCATGCCCATAATCCAGACCATCTCCCCCAAAATAACTGGCCAATAGCGTGTCACCGGATTTGTTCATTTTGACAATAAAAGCATCACCGCTGCCAGACAAAGATGAGTTCACACCAGCGGTTGGGAAATCTGATGAGCTGGTTTCTCCGACCACATAGATATTATTCTCGTCAATGCTAATCGAACGCCCCACATCGCTTTTTGAGCCTGCAAAATATTTAATAAATACCGGGTCACGTCCATAATTTGCCAATTTTGCGACGAAAACGTCTTGATCTTTTGGTGTATTGATATCACTAAAACCATCAAAACTGGAAGAAAAGGTAGAACCCGTTACATAGATATCACCATTGCTATCCATGGCAATATCATAAATGGTATCTTCAGAGCTGCCACCAAGATAAGTGAAGTAGGGAGGCGAGTGATCGGCGGCGAATCCGTTCGTTACCGTGCATATTGTCATAAACATGGTTGTCATGAAAATATGCAATGGTCTTGATAGATTGATCAAAAAAATCTGATTTGCCATTTGTCGCCTTACGCCCCCAGGTTACTAAAACCATTCTTTACTCATTGGATTGCTGTTTGACTAATAGCTCATTAACTTGGGTGATTTGGTCGTTACCGAGTTGGCCAATGGCGGCTTTTAGTCTGAGTGTATCCAATAGATAGTTATATTTTGCTAACATCAAATCTTGTTTGGTAGAAAAATATTGTTGTTGTGCATCTAACACATCTAAGTTAGTTCGCACGCCCACTTCCAGCCCTTTTTTAGTGGCATCTAATACGCTTTGGCTCGAAGTTAACGCTTTTTTCAGAGCACCGACCCTGAGCTGCCCGTTTGTGACCGCGAGATAAGCTTGTTGGGTGTTCAAGGTGATTTTTCGGCGATTCTCCTCAAGCCGATGCTGCTGCTCTTCTTTTGCCGCAATGGCTTCGCGAATTTTCGAGGAAGTAAAACCACCGGTATATATGGGCATATCCAGTTGAATGCCAACCGATAGGGAACTGCTATCGTTTTTAAATAATGCATTTTCTGAATGACTCTGTGCCGCACTAGCCACTAAATCCACCGTGGGCAATTTCGCACTTCTGGCACTTTCAAGCGTTTTGTTGGTCACGTCAAGCCCTAACAGCGATAGCTGAATTTCCGGACTTTTGGTATTTGCTTCGCTAACCCAATAGTTGATATCCTGATGCGTTAATGCAGGCAAAGCAATGTCTTCACGCAAGGAAAATAATTCGCCAGGGATGACACCGATAATACTTTTCAGTGATTGCTTGGCAACATCTAATGCGCTTTTTTCTGCAATCTCAGTCGCGTCGGCCAAATCGAAACGCGCTTGGGCTTCGAGTTTGTCTGTGATGGTGGCGGTACCAATGCGATAGGATAAATTAGCACGATCCAAACTTTCGGCAAACGCCGCTTTTTGCGAGACAGCAACCCCCACACTTTCTTGCGCAGATAGCACTGCAAAATAGGCTTCAGCGACTCTGAGTGCTAATTCTTGTTTCACCAATTCAAATTGAGTTTCCGCTTGACTAACAAATAATTTGGATTGAGCGAAGGCAATTTGGTTCGATTTGCGATAGAGCGGATGGGATAGGTTAATGCTCGCCCCGTAATTGCTCAGTGATTCACTATCATCAAGTTGATAGGCATAATCGATATTGCCTTTCGCATTCACTCGAGGCAGTATACCTGATTTTCCTTGTGGTATTTTTTCTTGATTGAGGGTTAAGGTTGCTTTACCGGCAGCCAATACTGGGTCTTGTTCTAATGCCAATTGATAAGCTTGATTTAAATCCATACTTTGTGCCGCCACCATGGATAACGGTAAGCTGGTGAGGGCAAAGAGCATAAAACGGTACCAGATCATTAATATAATTTCCTTATAACATTGATAAATTTAATTAATTATGAGTTCCAAACGCGCACTGTAAATTTCACTGGATTCTAACATCAATACCCATTAGCCTTTACATACATTTCTGATCTAGATTTCGCACCTAAGCATATAAAAATTGCGAAGAGATTTGATTTCACTATGGTTTTTCTGATTGAGTGTAATACTCGTTGTATCGCTGAATGAAGAAAAATCATTCTGGAATCAAAGATTAAGCGAGATCGTATACTCAGGTACGAAATATAGGTGCTAAGCAATAACAATATGACTTGCCTTTCAGTAACAAATTACTTTAATAATCGACTAAAGTTTTAGATAATTTGTGCACTTAAGGCAAATAATGAGGATAATAAATGAAAGAATTGATGATGCACCCAGCGTTTCAAGCGGGTGCTGCGCCATTCATAATTGGCTTAATTGCTGCCATTTTGCTCTTTCGAGGGCCAAAAAATCGCAGTGGCTTGGCGGTTATTTTCGGGTTTCTGGTCACCGTTTATTTAGTCATGGGGTTTTCATTTGAGCCACTGAATTCGACACGCAAGATTGTTTTACTGGGCATTTTTGCTGCCTTAGTTGGCCTGATCCTGGATGCACTACCCTTTCTTAAACGGGTGAGTTTGTCAGCACTGGCTATTATGGGGATTGCTGCGACACTCTGGTTATTTTGGCCACTCATAACAAATCAGCCGCTTGGTGACATATTATTGCCCGTCGCATTGCTTGCGCTGTACACGGCCTGGTTGTTAGTCGCTTTTGGTTCCATGGACAAACATCCTGCCATGCAGGGCGGGGCGGGTTTATTGGCATTAGGTATCGGCACCGGGATTTCGGCACTGATTGGCGCATCGGCTTTATATGGTCAATTAGGCAGTGCAGTAGCTGCAGCAGTTGGTGCTTTTTTGTTACTCCATGTATTTCTCGAGGAAGAAACGCCCACTGGTTTTACCGTCATCGTGATCTCGGTAACCATTTGTGCGCTGATTGGCGTCGGTGCCCATAAATATGCTCAACTCACATGGACTGCGCTACCGTTACTGGCTTCAATCCCTCTCGTGGTCCGTATCCCATTGCCGGAATATTGGTCAAATAGTTTACGTGGTCTCACTTGGTTTGCGCTAGCTTCGTTGCCCGCAGCCATGGCCATCTATTTGACTTGGCAAAGCGCAGGTGACATGCCTTTTTAAGGCTTATTAATTGTTGAATAAAAATAAAAAACAGTGAAGCGTTGCTGGTTAGTCTTTGTTTGTTTAGCGGTAGGCTTAGGCACTGCTTTTGCGGAATTGGATGCCCAACCTCACTCACCTTGGTATCTACCACAGCACATCAAGGTGCAGTTTGCAGGTAACGTCGGTGTGTTTTCCATCGCGGGTAGTCGTTTCAGTCAAAATAAACACTGGGAGAGTGATTTTTCTTACGGCTATGTGCCTAAAAGTGTCGCAGGTGTGGATATCCACACCTTGGCCTTGAAAGGGAATTATTATCCGTGGTCGTGGCGGCTTAATGATAAATATCGGTTGTATCCGGGGTATGTAGGCGTCGGTTTGAATTACACCTTCGGTGCGCAATACAACACAATATTTGATAAAAAATATCCGAAAACCTATTACCAGTTTTTGCCTTTGCAAATCGCGCCACTGCTGGGGATACGCCTCGATCATGGAAAAAAATTGACCTCAACTGCGGTTTCTCCTGGCGTATACTTGGAAGTTGCCACAACCCATATGTATCTCATTCATTACATCAATAATCCCGACTTTTTGAGTGTTACAGATATTTTTAATGTAGCACTGGGGGTTCGAATTCCTTTTTAAATGTGTATGCAGACCTTAAGACGTTATCAAACACCCTGGCTGGTCGTTATATTCTGTACCACATTGGCTTTAGCTGCTTGTAGTGATCCCATCCAGTTCAGTCCATTTGATGCTAAAGTATTAACCAGCGAAACGGCATTAACAGAAAAAAATTTAAAAAAACTTGCGTTAAATCACAATAGCAGTGATTTTATGCCGTTCCGGTTTATTGTGACGGCGGATACGCATAGTTTTTATGATGATCTTAAAGACGCGGTGGCCCATATGAACTTACAAAATCAGATTGATTTTGTGGCGGTGGCGGGTGATCTAACGGATTCATCACTGATTAAAGAGTTTCGCTGGACCAATGACATTTTAGGTGGTTTAACCCACCCCTACATTACCGCCATCGGTAATCACGACGCCATTGCCAATGGTCAGCAAATTTATCAGCGCATGTTTGGGGCGCTGGATTATGTTTTTGTCCACAAGCAGGTTAAGTTTATTGTCTTGAACACCAACAGCTGGGAATTTGATGATCAAGTGCCGGACCTGGACTGGTTAGCGGATCAATTAAAAGATCACCAGCGCTATCAACATACCATTGTCATCAGCCACATCGGTCCGTATGATGAGCGTTTTGTCAACAACATCGAGCACTCCTTTCGAGAGTTATTAGCCAAGCATAACGTATCGCTTTACATACATGGCCATCAACATAACTTTCTTTACGCAGTCGATCGATATGAGGATGGTGTTGATTATTTGATCAATGGCGGTGTATCGAAACGCACATATACGATTGTTGAGGTAACGGCGGAAGAGCTAACAGTTGAGGTCGTTCCGTTTTAATGATGTTTATTTAATGAAAACCGAGGTGTTCACTGGTACTTGGTCAAACAACTCGATGACGTCAAGGTTGCGCATTTTGATGCAGCCGTGGGAGGAGGGGATACCCATGGGATCTTTGTCTGGGCAACCATGAATATAAATATAACGACGCATGGTATCAACATTCCCTAAACGATTCAGACCCGGTTCTAAACCACTTAACCACAAGAGGCGGGTCAATATCCAGTCTCTTTTCGGAAACCTGGCCTGCAAGTCTGCGTTATATTGTTCGCCAGTGGCACGGCGTCCCACAAAAACGGTATTTAATGCCGCATTTTCGCCAATTTTTGCGCGAATCATGTGTCGACCGCGAGGTGTACATTCACTGCCAAATATTTCTCCAGGCCCATTCTTCGCGGTGGAAACCCGATAGCTTTTCACTATCGTGTCAGCCTGGGATAAAATAAGTTGCTGACTCGTTATATCAACCTTAATGGTGTAATCCATCAGCTATGTTTGATTTTACCAATCTTTAAATGGATGTGCGACTAACTTCACATTATAGTACCTCACATCGTTAGAGACATCCTGGTCCACCCAGGACGGTAATGTAAAGGTTTCATCGGCATATTCAAGTTCAATTTCCGCGACAATTAATCCGTCATTGTCACCATGAAACACATCGATTTCCCAGGTTTTTCCATCGATCAGAACAAAGTGCCTGGTTTTTTCAATAAGTGGCTTGGTGCATAAAGTACTCAGCATTTCCTTAGCGTCTGCGAGCGGAATCGGATACTCATACTCTTGCCGTTGAATGCCTAAGGTTGCGCTTTTTATATTCAGATTGGCTCGCTCACCAGCAATTCGAACGCGCACTGACGCCCGCTCGGTATTGACCATATAACCTTGGCAATAATATTCTTTTTTTAATACGGCAGATTGCCAGTCATTATTTTTTATTGTAAATTTTCGCTCAATTTCGGTGGCCATCCGCTAACCTTAAAAAGTATTGTGAGAAGTAATAACCATTATTATATGGCGCCACAAAGTATAGCATAGCCCACAAAAAACATGTTATAAACCCCATTCAACGAATCTCAACAGGATATCAATGAACCCTTGTGGATAATAATCTATCAGTCAGGCTCGATAAATGGTTATGGGCAGCACGTTTTTATAAAACACGTGCGCTAGCAACCGATGCCATTAATGGCGGCAAAGTGCATGTCAATGGATCGCGGATCAAACCCAGTAAAAAAGCCTGTATTAATGATAAAGTCTGTATCACGCGAGGACAACAAGAAATCGAAGTGATGATTGTCCTATTATCAGATAAACGAGGACCGGCGACACAGGCCGCTTTGTTGTATCAGGAAACACCGGAAAGCGTTGAAAAAAACAACGCAATGAAAGAACAATTTTCATTGTACAAGGCGATTGTAGGTGAAGTATCTTCTCATCATCGGCCAAACAAAAAAGAACGTAGATCCATCATCAGGTTTAAAAAAGAGCTATAATTAATATAAACGAATTAATAACAATTATAAATGTATTTATGTGGGTATATTCGTACAAAAATTTAGGGTTCTACTAATTTTGTATTGCCCGAGGCTAAGGCTTGTAATAGCTAAGCGGAAAGTTTAGACTGGGGCTGAAATAACTATAACCGATGCTAAAGCATCGTATTGTCAATGTGGGGGTGGATCCTGCAGGTAGTGATTTATCGATAATTACTACCCCTATAATATCAATAAACCATCCGACAAAGCTGATGTTATAAAATCAATAAATATCCCCCCTGATTGCGTTTTTAGTCTTTTCAATGCCACTGAAAAGATGAATTCAACCTGAGGTGGGGTCAGGATATGAAAAGCTTATCGTTCGTTCGCATAAATCAACAACTCAATATCAAACGGCTAACAAATGTTGTTTTTCTGATGGCTATGATCATTCCATTGACTCTGTTTAATGGGTGTAGTGAATCCCTGAGTCAATCACCGCAACTTACCCCAAACTCTGAGCAAGCACCCATTCCAGACGGCATATTAATTAAGTTCAAAGATGCCAATATGGTGAGTCGGGGATATGCACGCTCCAACCTAAGAAAAGCTGGCTTAACAAATGGTCAAAATTTTAGTCTCGTGCCGGGATTAACCCGAGCTAAATTGGCGCCGGGTAGCACGTTAGCAGGTGCTTTAACAAAATTAGCGGATGATGCCGATGTGGCTTATTTCGAGCCTGATTATATTGTAAACATCAAAGCTATCCCGAACGATGGACGTTTTTCCGAGCAATACGCCTTAAATAATACCGGCCAAACCGGAGGACGCATGAATGCCGATATCGATGCCCCGGAAGCTTGGGATATACAAACAGGGCAGGGCATTGTGATCGCGGTTATTGATACCGGGGTTGATTATAATCACCCTGATCTCTCTAGTAATATTTGGCGTAACCCAGGAGAAGTTGCAAATAACGGGATTGATGATGACGGCAACGGCTTTATTGATGATATTGTTGGATGGAATTTTCGTGACAATAATAGCGATCCGATCGATTTAAACAACCATGGCACTCATGTTGCCGGTATTATTGGCGCAGCAGGAAATAATGGGGTAGGCGTTTCCGGGGTCAATTGGAATGTTAAAATTATGCCGCTACGTTTTATGGATGCCTCAGGCTCCGGCACCACCTCGGCGGCCATTAATGCACTTGAATATGCGGTGGCAAATGGTGCGCGTGTTTCCAATAACAGCTGGGGAGGAAATTCATTTAGCCAAGCCTTATTTGACGCCGTTTCTGCAGCAAATGCAGCAGGTCACATGTTTATTGCTGCTGCCGGTAATGAAACCGCCAACAACGATGCGATTTCCCACTACCCTAGTTCATTTAACCTAAACAATGTTATTTCGGTGGGCGCCTCAGGCAATACGGATAATCTTGCTGGTTTTTCAAACTTTGGTGCTACAACAGTGGATCTAGTCGCGCCCGGTGTTGCCATTCTTAGTACCATTGCTGGAGGCGGATACCAAGCATTTAACGGTACCTCCATGGCAGCTCCTTTTGTCGTTGGGGTGGTCGGGCTGGTGATATCACAGAACCCCAATTTAACGGTTAGTGATATCAGAAACGCTATTTTATCTACCGTCGATCCATTGCGTGCTTTTTCCGGTGTGGTTGTCACTGGTGGACGTTTAAATGCATCTAACGCAGTTCGCAGCGTAGCTAGAACACCTGCACTGCCTGTCACCCCCGTAGTTAACATATCTCCCCTCGCCATCGAGCTACCGTTAGGTATTAATCAAACTTTCAAGGCATCAGGTGGTGCCCCTCCTTATCAATGGGCGGTCTCTAACGTAACCGTGGGTATGATCGATCCCAATACCGGCATTTTCACCGGTCAAACGGTAGGCACTACCGACGTCATCGCTACCGATGCGAATGGAATAATTAGTGCCCCAGCCAGTGTCTCGATCACCAGTATGACCATTACGCCGCAGGGGATTGCAGAACTCTCACTGAGTGAACGTACCACATTTACGGCCAATGGGGGGCAGGCACCCTATCAATGGAGCGTCAGTGATACCAGCGTTGTGGCCATGGTAAATAACGGTTCATTTCGTGAAAATGCCATCGTATTACCTATTGTTCAGGGAACATTTACTTTAACGGTCACAGATAATGCTCAAAATATCATAAGCACAAATGACATACGGGTAATTGCCGAGCCCTTAGGTATTGCCCCTCGGAATTCGACCAGTCAAATAGGAGATACCTTGAATTTAACGGTAACAGGGGGTTCAGCCCCGTTTACCTGGGTGTCGTCAGATCCCACCATTGCTAGTGTGACAGCTAATCAAACGGATGCGGTTGTTTCAGCTAATGCAGCGGGCAATGTCTCCATCGACGCTACCGATGTGAATGGCACGACTGTCAGTGCTAACATACAAGTCGCCGATCCGGCTTCAGTAACGTTAGTGATTACCCCAGCGGAAAGTTTCTTAGCACTTAATGATACCGTTTCGTTATCTGTCACTGGAGGTGGTCCAAGCTATGTTTGGCAATCCTCTGATACAAATGTGGCATTTGTGAATCGAGCAACGGGATTAGTGACAGCCACCGGTGTGGGTACTGCAACCATTACTGCCGCCAGCACGGGGGCTACCTCAGGTACGGCATCCATCAATGTCATCGCTGTCGAAGTCACAACCCCAAGCACCTCGGTAGATATCGGTGGTTCTGTGCAATTAACCGCCACGGGGGGCACGCCACCGTACACCTGGGGGGTAAGCAACCGCCTAGTCACTAGCATCTCTAATACCGGATTGCTATCTGCCTCACCCAACGCAACCTCCTTAGCACGGGTTACCGTAACGGCAACAGATGCCAATGGGGTGATGGGAACTAGCCCAGCAATCACTATAAATCCACCCGCTCCGGCGCCCAATCCAACGCCGACACCGACACCAGGGCCACCTACAACACCAGCCCCGACTCCAACACCGACTCCGGCGCCAGCACCAGCACCCGCGCCTACACCCCCAGCACCGACACCGGCACCCGCAGGTGGCCACGGTGGTGCGGCGGGAGGCGGGCATTAAAACGGATACCCCGTATTCCGCACTATCCAAATCATGCGATCCTGCTTGATTCCAGATGTTATAGGCCTCTTAATGAAAGAGGCCATACTTCAGGGTATGGTTGACCCTCTCACGGTAGGAGTCTCTGTTACCATAGACCCCCCGCACAGTCCCGGACGTGCAGTTTTCCCGCATCTTATGTGCAGCAACACATAACGCATCCGGTTCTTCGGTCGTACTCACTGTCGCGCCGAACGTCTTCATACCTTAACCTCACGTTGAAACTGTTTTTCCGTTATTACTGGCATAGCGATGCCCACCTGTTTAATCGCTTGATTAAATGACTCCCAAATGTAGGTCTTGCGTTTGCCACCTCGACGATTTCGCCATTTGAACGTACATTTCATCGCCCAACTATAAAATACTCGCTTTTTCTAAAACTCACTATGAACGCTAGGTCATTCAATGTCGGTGAGTTCTAAGAAAAATGTTTTTTGTGCCGAAACATTGGATTTTTGAGTTTTTCGTGGTCTAATCCAGTTACTTTCACAGTTTTAGCCTATATTTTATTCTCGGGCTAGTGGACATCTTGGGATAATTTCAACGTTTTAGTAGAAAACCAGTCCATTAGCCTTAAGTTTTTAATGGGGGTTAAGTGGTTATCACACAACCATACGTGCATATTAGTCACTAAAGTTTGGGTAAAAAAGGAAGCGTTGATGAAAAGGTATCTAAGCCTTGCAATAATCACTATATTGAGTGTCAATGTAGCGGTTGCGGCAGATGTTACATTAAAAACAGAAGAAGATCGCTTGAGTTATACCTTGGGCGTACAAGTCGGTGAAGATTTTAAACTGCGAGGATTTGAGGTAAATGTTGATGCATTTGCCCAGGCAATTGCTGATGTCTTAGCGAATAGTTCGCTCAAATTGACAGCGGCTGAGATGGATGCAGAAAAACAAAATTTTCAAAAAAAACAAATGAAAAAACGATTTGAAGTCGCAGAAAAAAATAAACAAATTGGCGAAGCGTTTTTAGCAAAAAACAAAGCTAAAGCCGGCATTAAAACACTAGCCAACGGCATACAGTATAACGTTATTACTCCAGGTTCTGGTGCAATACCCACTAAAACGGATACTGTTTCAGCGCACTATCGAGGCACACTGACCAACGGTAAAGAGTTCGACAGTTCATATAATCGAGGCCAACCGGCATCTTTTCCGGTGGGTGGTGTCATCAAAGGTTGGCAGGAAGTTTTACAGCTCATGAAAGTCGGTGCTAAATGGAAAGTCTACATTCCCTCTGAATTCGCGTACGGCGAGCGTGGCGCAGGGGCAGATATTGGCCCCAATGAAACGCTAATATTTGACATTGAACTGTTAGGCATAAAGTGATATTTGATTGTTAAACAACCAGAAACCCTGTTTGGTAGCAGGGTTTCTGGTTGCTCCTAGAGTGCGCATAATGTATATTATGTTAAATACGATGTATATTAAAAATCCAGTTACGTGCTCTTTATCCCTGTATTACTCAATGAAATGATGGTGTCATCTCCAGTCTCATTCTATAATGATAAAATACGTTTAATACTATAAACTTTTCAGAAAATTGCATGTCGCTGTACTAGACTTGAGCACAGAAGCGTGTGTTTTATAACTGGCCAGATAAATGCTAGGTAATTAGCAATACACAAGCCTTTTCAGGTATTCTTCGCTGGTGCGTCTGGATGTCTGAAGTTTTTATTAGGTACCGCTATTGTATTAAAACGATACATAGTGATGCCGGGAGGACAAGCGAAGATGGAAAACTTTCCGAATTATTTATTTGGTTTTATTGTTAGCATTGTATTAATTTGGATACTTCAACCCGTCGCGAAAAAAATAGGCCTCGTTGACAAACCGGGTGGCCGAAAAAAGCATTTAGGCCGAGTGCCTCTGATTGGCGGAATTGCCATGATGGGTGGACTCGTTGCAACTTTACTCTCCCTCGATGAACCCATCGGCATGGTGTCAGGCTTGCTGATGGGTGGAGCGTTGTTGTTAGCTGTTGGCACCATCGACGATATCGTTTCACTCTCCCCTTTTACCCGTTTTTTAGCACAGATCACTGCGGCACTGATCATGATAACGATGAGTTCGGTTTATCTGCAAGATTTCGGATATTTATTAGGGAATGAAACGTTTTCACTCGGAGTCTGGGCTATCCCGGTGACCGTATTTGCCACTGTGGGTGTAATTAATGCGATTAATATGTCAGATGGCATGGATGGACTCGCCGGTGGTTTGGTGTTAGTGGCTTTATTTGGGCTTGGTTTTTTTAACGTCACTTCAGGAACGGGCCAGCATACCTATTTGTTTCTTGCGCTCATTACCGTAGTGACTGCGTTTCTGATCTTTAATATACGGACAGCATGGCGATCACATGCACAAATATTTATGGGTAATGGTGGCAGTATGCTGTTGGGGTTTATCATTGCCTGGTTATTAATCTATCAAACACAAGGTGACCAGCGCGCAGTCAGCCCGGTATTTGCACTGTGGATTTTAGCATTACCTCTGTTAGATACCGTTTGTATCATGTTACGGCGCATCTTCAAAGGACGCTCACCCTTTGCACCGGACAGAGAACATTTTCACCACATTTTATTGGTCGCCGGCTACAGTGTAAATCAATCGGTCTGGATAATCTTATGTTTGGCAAGCTTGCTTGCAATGATGGGAGTGATTGGTATTTACGTTGATATGCCAGACATGGTGATGTTTATTGCTTTTTTGGCCTTGTTTGCTTTTTATTTTTGGGGGATGAGTCACGCTTGGAAAGTAATGAAAGTCATTAAACGTGAAAAATCAACCGGTGGCGGCGCCGTTGAGAATGTTATCAAACCCGTTAAAAGCTCTGAAAACTAAACACCTCACCAGATCACTAAACTAACCTTAGTTAAAGGAAGTTTCTCGACAAAGACTGATGGATAAAATCAACCGGTACGTGCAAGCTGCCACTCGGGATAATACGCGCCGTAGTTATCAGTCGGCAATTACTCACTTCGAAGTCAAATGGGGAGGTTTTTTACCCGCTACGGCAGATAGCGTGACACGCTACCTCATTGATCATGCCGACACGTTAACACTCAACACTCTCAAACAACGTTTAGCCGCCTTGGCCCAATGGCACCTTGAACAAGGTTTTCCTGATCCTACCAAAGCACCGTTGGTGAAAAAAGTATTAAAAGGGATTAACGAACTTCACCCCCATCAGGAAAAACGTGCCAAGCCTTTACAGCTTGAACAACTTCAACGGTTAGTTTCTTATCTTGAGTTACAGATCCAACAAGCAATGACGGCTAATGATACTCGTCAATTATTTAAACATGTACGCAACCGAGCACTGCTACTCATTGGATTTTGGCGTGGCTTTCGCGGTGACGAACTGAGCCGGCTGCGTGTTGAGCATATTGAGCTGTTTCCCGGTGAAGGTATGCAAATTTACTTACCACGCACTAAAACAAATCATACTCAGCAAGGCAGTATGTACAAGGCCCCTGCCCTCAGCCGCTTGTGTCCTGTGGCGGCCTATCAAGACTGGATACATACCGCTTTAATAACTGAGGGGCCGGTATTTCGGCGTATTGATCGTTGGGGTAATATAGCCAATGAAACACTCAATCCCAACAGCTTGATTCCGTTACTCCGGCATTTGTTTCATGCTGCGAAATTGCCTGATGCAGAACTGTACAGCAGCCATTCATTACGCCGTGGGTTTGCGACATGGGCAAACGCTCACCAGTGGGATATCAAGTCACTGATGGAATACGTGGGTTGGAAAGATATCAAATCTGCCATGCGTTATATTGATGCGGCTGATTCATATGGCCAACAACGCATCGAAGCGGCACTCGCGACTCCAGCGATATTGGATTGCGAGAATAATGAGCAACACTTCATCAAATAAAATAGAGCACCTATTGCTGGTGTCTAGTTATCACGTGCCCATTCCTCAATAAGTAAATTTCTGCAAAAGTCAAGTGAATAGTTAACAGCATATGCTGGGCATACTCGATATCATACCGGTATTGGTTCGCCAATAGCGGTTACAAAATAACTCGTTTTATAATTACAATACTTTATTGCTTCAACAATAACAATGGAGATAAATAATGACCTCTCTTTCAATCATGGCGATTATTGATGAACTTTCTGTTGCAGTTTATGACAATGGTATTGACTCAGAAGAAGTCAGTGGACTGTGTCAATACATTAAAAATGACGCTGATATCAGCGCTGAAGAATATGCAGAGTTGAACACTGAGCAAAAAAACTTGCTGACAACCGCTTGTCAATACACAGGGCCTGTATAGAGGTTGCGTCTTAAAGTCGTTTACTCTTTAACGACAAGCTGCAAACTCGAAGCGGCATTTTTCATCCCCAGGTTTTAAGGTCACTGCCATTGAGTTAAGTATACTGGATATCCGTTGAGCACTTCCTCCCCCCTTTAAGGCTTAACTTTCGGATGCCTGAGTTAACTTTAACTTAATTGGCAGTGAGTTTTAAGATAAAAGAGGTATAGCTATTCAGTACTTTTCGTGTAAATATAGATCGAATTGCAGCGAGAATTAATATATAGGAGATAGCATTGTACCGAGCCTATTGGGTTAACTTCGGATGTGTTGCATTCTATTTATTCGGCACTGTTTTGCCGTGCTTTGCACAAATCACGCAGGATGGCAGCATGGGTGGTTCAGCAGGACAAAGCATTCCCAAAGCAGGTGATGAATTCACCATCCGAGCTGATATGGGACAGCAAAAAGACAATAACTTGTTTCACAGCTTCGGCAAATTTAACCTGGATGCTGGCGAGATTGCCACCTTTAATGACAGTGGCGCTAGTGGTTTGATCGACCATATTTTTGCACGAATTACCGGGGGCGAAGTTTCCAACATTAACGGTACCCTACGCACACAATTTAACAATACCAACCCTGACCTGTATCTGATCAACCCGCAAGGTATCATTTTTGGTCCAAATGCTAAACTAGATGTACAGGGTTCATTTCACGCCAGCACATCTAATTTTATTCAGCTGGAAGATGGTGTGCGATTCAACGCGGCACCGGAAAGTGACCAACTATTAAGCAGCGCTCCACCGTCAGCTTTTGGTTTCTTAGAAGCAAGCCACGCAACGATCCAGATTTCAGGGAGCGATCTTCGAGTGCCGGAAGGTCGATCCCTATCCATCATTGCAAACAAAACTAAGGTACTTAATGGTAAACTCGACGCACCGAATGGTCACATTAATATTAGGCACGTTGCCCCGCACAATACGCTTGCTGCAAATAGCTTAACTCAAGAGCTATTCACCTCAGACAGCAATCAGTTCACTCCCCCGGCGGACTTTGAAGCACAAGATATTTATATACGCAGCGGCAATTTAATTATAGCCGGCGGGGCAAAAGTTGGACAAGCCGGTGGTGATATCAGCATCGCGGTGGAAAACCTTGCGCTCGAAGAAGGCGGACGACTTGACAGCAGCGGCACACGTACCAGTGACACTGCAGCAGGGAACATCAACATACAGGCTCGCAATTCAGTGGACATCACTGGTCATTTAGCCGTCCCAAATTTGCCAGACCTGAAAAGTCAAATCAAAGCCAATGTTGCTTTAAATAACCCAAATAATAAGGCCGGCAATATCCATATTACAAGCCCTATCATTCAAATAAAAGAAGGTGCGATTACCGCCAACGCTATTGGTGCAGGCATACCAGGCGAAATCTACTTCCAAACCAGCAAACTAACATTGCAGGATGGCGCGACTATCGCAACGACCAATCTGGGTGCCCAACAAGGTGGCCATGTCACCATTGATGCAAAAGACTCTATTTTAATCGATGGCATCAACAGCAATATCAACAGTGTGGCACGCGGTGATGGTGACGCCGGTCAAATCACCATTTCAACTCAACAGCTAACCATTCAAAACAGCGGTCAAATATCAACGGCAGTGGAAGGCAATAGCAGCACAGGAAACGCGGGCTCGATCAACTTGCAAGTTGATGAACTGCGGATTAGCGAAGATGGATTGATCTCTGCAACGACCCGTAGTGAAGGTCGAGGCGGCAATATTGAAATCCATAGTTCAGACATTGCACTAACAAGCCAAGGAAAGATTAGCGCTGAAAGCCATGGTGCGGGTCAATCGGGCAATATCAATATCTATAGTACGCATATCGAGCTGGCGCAGGGCGGAAAAATAACGGCAGAAAGTCATGATATTGGCCAGTCAGGTCATATCAATATCACCGCAAATGATAGCTTTCATCTGCGCGACAAGAGCTATATCAGTCTCACAACAAACAAAGTCAGTGCTGGCGATATTAATCTCGATGTTAAGCACTTGCTTCATCTCAGTGATGACAGCGCCATGACAACCTCTGCTCAAAATGGTACGGGCAATGGCGGCAATATTCTGATTGGACAGAAAGTCTCTCCAGAGATTGTTATTTTAGACAAAACCAGCTATATTATTGCACAAGCAAAAAAAGGCAATGGTGGCGATATCCATGCGGTGACTGATCATTTCTTCGGGGCACCCGAAAACATTAACGCCTCGTCAGCGTTAGGCATTGATGGCCAAGTAGGCATTGCCACGGTAACATCAGATGTGGTGGCAAGTACTCAAAAATTGCCTGAATCTTACGTAGATGCGGCCGCACTAATTCAAACCCCCTGTGCATCTCAAACAACCGAGCATCGCAGCAGTTTGGTGGTGGCTCCTCGTGATGGCAGGTTAGCCTCTCCCGATGGCTTATTGTCTAGTCGGCTCACCAAGCTTGAGCCCAGCACGACAGCCTTGCCAGAGAAAAAATTTAACGATTCACCATACGAGTACACGGGTTTAGCTGAGTGCCAACATGCTCTGCCGGTTAAAATATCAGCTCAAAACTGAAATGAAACCCATCATCCTGCCACGCGCCCCCTACCCCATCATTGACTTTACGCAAAGTATGCGCCCAATACAGTTGGCTGTGGACAGACGGAACCGGATGCCATCGCACACCCATTCCTAAGCTCGAAATTGTTTTTATGGTGGCCGTGGTTTTCACAAGCTCAAGGTCGTTGGCAAAAGGTACATCCCTACCCCACCCAACATCATAAAAGGCCGCCCATTGCAGCTTTTCACCTTTAAACCAAGTGCCGTTACCGATGGGAATGCGGGTTTCTAACGAACTCACCCAGCCGTTATCCCGCACCAACTGATTCTCCCGATAACCACGTATGCTAGTTGCCCCTCCAATACCAAATTTTTCCAAGGGAAGTAATGGGTTGTTTGATAACTGGAAATCGCTGCGAAAAACCACCTGCAGAGGGGAATTAGGCAACCAGTGTATCCATTGGAATTGCCCAAACCAAGTGATAAATTTGCCATCAGGTAATTGTTCATTTTCTTGATGCACAGTTGCCCCGAAAGCATTTAAGCCAAAACTCAGCCGGTTGAATGCCGACAATACGCGATTTTCACGTCGCTTTAACCAAGCCATTGCTAATCGAAAAACCGTCACGCTATTTCTCGCCGGTGAATTGGGAAATGGCTCATCGAATAACAAGCTCTCACTGCGGCGCCGCTCTAAATAAAGCAAGCCACGTAAATAACTATTGATAGTGCGCTGAAATGGGTACCAGAATTGGATTCCATCACTTTTCAATTGATTGGTGATATCAATATCATCATCAAAAGGTGCTTCAATAATTTTGGACTTGCTGCGGCTCAATGACAGCACCAAACGCGCATCCCGGGCTGTCACCGGTATCGAATAATTCACTGTCATATCATCGAGCCCTTTTGTGCTGCCATACTGAAATCGCAGCGCATCACCATAGCCACTCACATTGTCATGACTGGCCCAGATCTCTTTACGTAATTCCCCCACACTTGGCGAACGCCAATTGTTGATAACCAAGCCAAACTGATAAGGTCGATTTTCATCGATCTCGACCTTTAAAACACTCTCGCCATGGTGCAATCCTGGCACCAACTTTGCCCTGATGCGATTGACTAAACGATCTTGCTGCAACAGTTGTAAACGTGTCTGCAATTGCTGCATATTTAATGGTTCGTCATTGGCGAAAGCGATGCGGTCGTGTAAATATTGGTCCCGTAATCTCCGGTTACCTCGAATTTGTATATCCGATAATCGACCTTCGACGATAATAATTTCAATCACACCATGATTAACTTGTTGATCAGGTATAACTGCTCCTGAATTAATATACCCCTGATTAATGTAATGCGTAGTCAGTGCGCGACGCAGATCATGCAATTCGTTCATGCTAACCTGACGACCTATATATGGCGTAATAAACGACGTTAATGCTTTGGTAGAAAAAACATGGTTACCACTGAGCTTAATCTGTTTGACCATGATTCGCACACTTTGCGATAAGGGTGGGTCGCTGATTGGGGGGGGCACTGGCGGTAATACAATCGCCGGTGGTGCTGGCAGTTCCAGCGATTGTTCAGGTAATGGTGGCCGTTCACCGCCAGATTTCTCCGGCACTAAAACCGGCGTATCAAGCGCATAAGCGGGAAAACCGAATAACCCAGCTAACAGAAAAAAGCTAATGGTAGATACTGAGCGTATGGAGGCATTTTCATAGGCTAATTTTCGACAGGAAAAAGCACCTCGCAAATGTTTGATCAATTATTGACACCTGGATAGACAAGGCAATCTTGCCGATGAAATATTTCAATAAATAAAACTCAATGATGCTATCGATGGAAAATCGATGAAGATGATAACCATAAAGAGGAAAAATGTCACATGGTATTCAATTGTGATAGGATTTCTGGCACAGCTTTGCTAAGCTGATAGTTTCAGTGTACTTGTTCGCTGAATTATAAGGGAAATTATAGGAGATTAAATGGGGTGGCTGACGGGGCTCGAACCCGCGACAACCGGAATCACAATCCGGGACTCTACCAACTGAGCTACAACCACCATAGACCACGCCGGTTACGCACTCAGAGAAAGCATGGCGCGCCCGGCAGGATTCGAACCTGCTACCCTCGGCTTAGAAGGCCGATGCTCTATCCTGATGAGCTACGGGCGCAGAAAGTAACGCAGATGTATCGATGAAACTACATCCGCCGCGAAAATTGGTCGGGGTAGAGAGATTCGAACTCCCGACATCCTGCTCCCAAAGCAGGCGCGCTACCAGACTGCGCTATACCCCGATGTCATTTCACGTCTGCCGTATCGACGAGGATCCGAATAATACGCGTCGAGAGCGGTCACGTCAATTATTCTTTCGTTCTAGACAATAGATTTTTATAAATTTGTGATTCATGCAATGAAATGATTGTTTTTTGTTCATAATTTCCATGAGACCTGGCGGTTCTTTTAGCGATTCAAAAAAAATCACCCATCCATTACTTGGATAACAACCGAAGGCATGAGAAAATGACTTTTTTATCATGCTTTTATTTATAAAGAGTTGGGTGATGGGTCAAATTATAGATGGCAAAGCAGTGGCTGCAGCAATGCGGCTTTTAATTAAAGCACGGATTGATGAACGTAAAAAAAACGGGGTCCGTGCGCCAGGGCTCGCCGTGATCTTAGTCGGCCAGGATCCCGCTTCTCAAGTCTATGTGAAGAATAAACGAAAGGCGTGCGAGGAAGTGGGTATTTACTCAGTTTCGTATGATCTTGACGCTAACATCAGTCAAATTGAGCTGCTGGATTTGATTGATGAGCTCAATCATGCCTCGGATGTGGATGGCATTTTAGTTCAATTACCCTTACCGAAACAAATTAACTCGGAAACCGTCATTGAACGTATTCGAGCCCATAAAGATGTGGACGGTTTTCATCCCTATAATATTGGTCGACTTGCCGTGCGTATGCCATTATTGCGATCTTGCACACCCTATGGTGTTATGAAATTATTAGCCTTTACCGAAGTCACCACTCGAGGCAAACATGCTGTCGTTATCGGAGCTTCTAACCATGTGGGGCGTCCCATGGGGCTTGAATTATTATTAGCGGGTTGCACGGTAACCACCTGTCATCGTTTCACTGAAAATTTAGTTCACCACGTTCAAGCGGCGGATATTGTCATTGCAGCGGCTGGAAAATTAAATTTGGTTCAAGGTGAATGGATTAAACCCGGCGCGATTGTTATTGATGTCGGTATGCATCGGCTTGAAAATGGTAAATTGGCAGGTGATGTAGATTTTGCCGCCGCCAAAGAGCGAGCCAGCTGGATCACTCCCGTCCCCGGCGGTGTTGGCCCAATGACGGTGGCGGTATTAATGGAAAACACCTTGTTTGCCGCTGAACATTTACATAAAAGTAAGATATGATTACTGTATAAGGACCGCATACAAAACGGTCCTTATCCGCCTTGCCAGTTATTCCCTTCGCCAGGTGGTGCCTTGTGGACCATCTTCTAATAAAATGCCTTGCGCTTTTAAGCCGTCTCGAACGCGGTCTGCTTCTGCCCAGTCTTTATTGGCTCTTGCTTGCAGACGTTGCTGAATGAAATCCTCAATCGCTTGTTCATTCAGGCCCGCTTCCTCCGCCGGATTAACCCCTTGCAGAAATCGATCAGGCGCATCTTGCAACAGGCCCAATTGCCCCCCTAAGTTTTTTAATAACTTGGCCAAGGGTATGGCTAAATCCAGGGTGTCATCCGCTTTGGCCCGATTAAGCGCTTTAGCCACATCAAATAATACTGCAATAGCTTCCGGGGTATTAAAATCATCCGCCATGGCGGCATCAAAGCGTTCAGCAAATGGTTTTGTTTGTTGCGTATTCGGATCCACCGATTCGGTAACGGGGATATCCCTTAATGCCGTATAAAAACGCTCTAACGCGGCCTTCGCATGAATCAAGTTCTCATCGGAATAATTTAATGGACTGCGATAATGACTAGTGACAATAAAATATCGTAATACCTCGGGCGAAAACTGCTTGAGTACTTCCCGTACGGTAAAAAAATTACCTAATGATTTCGACATTTTTTCTTGGTCAATCATCACATGACCATTATGCATCCAAGTATTCACAAACGTCTCATTGGTCGCCGCTTCGGATTGAGCGATTTCGTTTTCATGGTGAGGAAATTTCAAATCCATGCCACCGCCATGAATATCAAAATGATTGCCTAAGCAATAGGTCGACATAGCAGAACATTCAATATGCCAGCCAGGACGCCCTGCCCCCCAGGGCGAATCCCAAGCGGGCTCATCGGGTTTACTGGCCTTCCATAATACAAAATCCATCGGATCTTTTTTCGCTTCATCCACTTCAACACGGGCACCGCTACGCTCTTCAGCTAAATTCCGGCCGGATAACTTACCATAATTGGCGAACGCGCTGACCGAATAATAAACATCGCCATTGTCTGCGGCATAAGCCACACCGTTGTCCACCAAGCGTTGCACCATAGCAATGATTTGCGTTAAATGAGTGGTGGCCCGCGGTTCCTGGGTGGGAGGTAAAATATTCAAGGAGGCGGCATCTTGGTGCATCTCGGCAATGTAACGAGCGGTTAATGCATCCATGGGCTCGTTGTTTTCTTGCGCACGTTTGATAATTTTATCATCGATATCGGTAATGTTACGCACGTACTCTACGTGCGTCTCACCATATAATTTACACAAATAACGATAGACAATATCAAATACGACTAACACACGGGCATGCCCCACATGGCAATAATCATAGACCGTCATGCCACAAACATAAAGTCGCACACGCTGTGGATCAATGGGCTGAAAGATTTGTTTTTCTCTATGTAAACTGTTATAAATTTTTAACATTTCATTACCTAAAATTAATTCTCGAATATTATTGACCACGCATAAACATTTTATCAAGATCTTTCATGGTTAATTGCACCCAGGTGGGACGGCCATGATTACACTGTCCACTGCGTTCGGTGCGTTCCATATCTCTCAGCAAAGCGTTCATTTCTAAGACGGTTAATCGACGGTTCGCCCGCACCGAGCTATGACACGCCATGGTGGCTAATAATTCGTTACGATGCGCACGAATGCGGTCACTATTACCGTAACTGATCAAATCAGATAATACATCACGTATTAAGGCATCCACGTTTGCATCCCGCAATATTGCTGGTACTTGTCGTACCACCAATGTTTCTGGTCCCATGCTTTGCACTTCAAAACCAAACTCGCTAAACACCGCCTGAAATTCATCGGCCGCGTGTACTTCCCGCTCGCTGACATGTACCGTGATGGGCAATAACAAGGGTTGGGTTTTTATGTCTTCTTTATCATGAGAATGCTTCATCCGTTCATAGCTAATTCGTTCGTGGGCAGCATGCATATCAACAACAATCATGCCTTTATCATTTTCCGCTAAAATATAGACCCCTTGAAGTTGGGCAATGGCAAAACCCAGTGGTGGTTTTTCTTCATCTTGATGCAGCGGCAACGGATTTGGCGGAATAGCTCGGCCTGAGCTTGCCGGTTTTGCCGGCGTGCTCGCACGTAACGCGGCATAAGAGGCGATTTGCTCCGCCATATTTAATCCCAAGTTTTGTTGCTGCCTTGGAGTCGAATGGCTCGCAGTCGCCTTGTTTGGCTTACTCGCAGGCGGAGGGTTTGACGTTTGTGAACGATCAGTGGGTGGTGTGGGTTCGGTTTCGTTGACCGCATTGACAAACTCATCCTCAGCGGGCACATGACCGGCTCGAATTTGGGCAATGGCATCTTCTAGGGTACGGTAAATAAATCCATGGACTAAGCGGCTATCGCGAAATCGCACTTCGTGTTTCGTCGGGTGGGCATTGACATCCACCAACGCCGGGTTTAACGACAAAAATAACACATAGGCAGGATGACGTCCGTGATAAATGACATCTTGATAGGCTTGGCGAATGGCATGGGTGACCAATTTATCGCGCACCATACGGCCATTTACATAAAAATACTGTAGATCACTCTGACTCCGCGTGAAGGTCGGTAAACCTAACCAACCGGATAGCTGCAAGCCGGACGACTCCATGTTGATAAAAATGGCATTATCAATAAAAGCTTGTCCACAGATTTTGGCAACACGTTGCGATTTATCCGCAGTGGTTTTGGCTGCGCGTAAATTTAATACCTCTTTTTGATTATGCTTTAATACAAAACTTAAATCAAAACGACTTAAACTCAAACGTTTAACCACTTCTTCAATATGGCCAAATTCCGTTTTTTCAGTGCGTAGAAATTTTCGTCTGGCTGGCGTATTGAAAAATAAATCTCGAATGTCAATGGATGTACCAATGGGATGCGCCGTGGGTACCGCCTCGGCTGGATTTTCCCGACCATCACCGATAATACTCCAACCGGTTTCATCGTCTTTGGTGCGTGATCGCAACTCCAGCCGCGAAACCGAACTGATACTTGATAACGCTTCCCCACGAAACCCTAAACTGGCAACATTTTCTAAATCCTCAACGCTGGAAATTTTACTGGTAGCATGACGGCTCAGCGCCAATTCCAAGTCCTGTTTGCCAATCCCGATGCCATTATCAAGCACCCGAATGCGTCGGATTCCGCCTTGTTCAATCTCTATATCAATCGCATCCGCTTGTGCATCCAGGCTGTTTTCCAACAGCTCTTTAATGACCGAAGCCGGCCGCTCAACCACCTCACCGGCGGCAATTTGGTTGGCAAGTTGGGCTGACAAGCGTTTTATTTTGTGGGTTGGTGTAATTACTTCATTCATTTGGATAATCGTTAATCAAAAATCTGGAAATGGTTCTGAAAACGAACCCGTGAGAAGCGATTGCGTTAAAATTGTGCAAAATCGCTCCCCATCCCTTTCCGACGATTATCTCAAATAAATCAGATAAAAAGATAGGCAAAGCTGAGTATGAATTGAAGGTGTGGTTATTTTTTATTCAGTTGGATATTTCTAGCCTCAATTAGGCGATGGTAAAACCAAGCCCTTCCATGTGCGCCATTTCTAACAATCGTTTCACATCTGGAGAACAATGTTGAATGATTATTCTTTGATCTGGTCGCAAATTCTCTCTTAACAGTAATAACATACCGATCGCAGAGCTATCTAAATACGAAGCTTCCCGCAGGTTAATCTCAAAATTTAATTGTGGATCGGTTTTCTCAACATAAGCCGCCCGAAATGCTTTATGTACATGGAAATCAAATCGATCTTTAATGGCAATGGATACCAGGTTATCACGTTCGGTTACCGATATAGACATTACAAACTCCAGTTGCAGCAGGATTCATTAATAGCGAATGATCAATTTTCCATCAAGGACAATTGATCACCAGCACAGATATATCATCGTGCCCCCGTTTACCACCCAAGTGAGTTTGCACAGCGCTCACAATGCGATCAAAACAAGAGCCTTCACGATCGATCTCAATGGCTTGAACTAAACCTTCGTCACCCAATGGTTTTCCTTGAGCATTTTCTGCATCCAATAAACCATCAGAGCATAAAATCAATTCACCCGGTTCATCCCACAAGAATATTTCAGTGAAGGACGTAAAAAGCGCTTTATCCAAAATACCTAATGGGGGATGGGCAGCATGAAATTCTTTGATAATTTTGCCTTGCTTATTAATAAATAGCCCTCTTGGGCTGGCGCCATTCCAAACTTGAATCGCTTTGTTACGCGGGTCGACCGAACATAGTATGCAGGCGACAAAACGATCCGTTGGGGTTAATTGTTTTAATCGTGTATTCATTGCTTCTACAATGCTTGCAATGGTATGACCGGCTTGTGCCATTTCGTAGAATAATTGGGAAACGGGCAATTGGGAGAGCGCAGCGGGTAAACCATGTCCGGTGGCATCCGCGCTCATGACATACAACTGTTCGCCTATCGTTCGGTAGGCGGCGACCAAATCACCGCTCAATTCCTCAGCAGGTATCACCAGTGATTGCAAAAGCTCATCTTGCAAGCCCTCACTCTGAGTCATCCGTTCCATCAAATTGGTGGCCAGTTGTTTTTCCTCTTCTGCGGCATCGCGATAGCCTTGCAAAACAATCGAGCTCTGCTCAATGGTCTGCTGCATGACGGCGATGCGTTGCATAGCGTTTATTTTTGCTTCGAGGATTTGAAAATTCACCGGTTTTGTTAAATAGTCGTCCCCGCCAGCCTCTAAGCCAGCAATTTGGTCTTCTGCGGTGTTCTTAGCGCTCATAAACAAGATAGGCAACCAGCGTTGTCCTAACTGCTGTCTAATGCATCGAGTCGCTTCATAACCATCCATTTCCGGCATGATAACATCCATCAGTACCATATCCGGTTTCTCATTCATAGCCTTATCAATGGCTTCTTTGCCATTGATTGCCACAATGCATTCATGCCCCAAGTTTTTCACAAAGGTCTTTAGCAAAAGCACATTCATTTCTGTGTCTTCAGCAATTAAAATCTTTAATTTTGTTGAATTCATCTGGTATTTTTCATATAAGTGATCAACAGCGTATCGATAGAGTAAGCAAAAAACTTAAGAAAACTTAGCAAAATGCAGGATATGTGTGATGCCAACCTCTAATGACGAACAAATTATTCAATCCTGGCATCTCAATGCCAAGGCATGGACTGGAGCGATTAAAAATCAGCAGATTGAAAGCCGGATTCGAGTGACCAATCAAGCCATCATTGAAACAGTTGTGGCATATCAACCAACAACCGCTTTAGATGTAGGCTGCGGTGAAGGATGGTTGTGCCGCGCTCTGGCTGCGCAAAGTGTCGAAGTCACTGGCATTGATGTTGTGCCAGCACTTATTGATACGGCCAAACAGCTGGGGCTTGGATCGTATCAATGTTGTGCTTATGAGGAAATAGCTGAGGCATTGGCAAAACATGCTAAATTTGATGTGGCCATCTGTAATTTTTCGCTGCTAGGTAAAACATCTGTGGAATCATTGCTGGATGCAATTTCAAATCTACTATGTCGTGAAGGACACTTTATTATTCAAACCTTGCACCCATTAGAGGCTGATGGTGATGCGCCATATCATGATGGCTGGCGTACAGGAAGCTGGCAAGGTTTTGGACCGCAATTTACCACCCCTGCCCCTTGGTATTTTCGGACCATTGAAAGCTGGCAACAACAACTTTATCGCAGTGGATTCAATCGTGTCGAATGCCGAGAACCTATCCATCCAGAGACTCAAAAACCAGCATCAATGATTTTTATCTGTTCAAACTAAATGGCAAAGTTGCTTGGGATCTCAATCGTTCAAAATGAAATATAAATTTTTATTTGTTTTACTCACTATATCTTTATGTGTTTCTTGTGGGGTTTTTGACTCAGGAAACGACTCGTCAGATGAAGAGGGTCTTGATACTCTATCTTCCGTCGACCCCATCGTTATGACTTCAAAACCTATCGTAGCAAGTTTGGATAATACGATTGTCTATGATGCACCGCGTATTGCTTTTAATGAGGAAGGTGATGGTCTTGTTGTATGGAAAAGTAAAAACCATTTTGGTCAAAATAAGTTATTTTTTACTGGGGATACGGTGATGCTTTATTACGAAAATCATATGATATAACCAACCATCGTTGGCTTGATAAACAAACAATATTTAGCCTTGGAGGGACTCACCGAATGATTGGACCTCAGGCGCTATCTGTTGAAAATGGAACCCTGATTTATTGGCGTTCACAACGGCCTGATCGGCGATTCAATGTATTTGATGTGTTGAGCCTAACGCCTGATGACAAAAAAACCTGGTATCGTCTGGATAACCTCGTCACAGATTTGAGTGGCTATCATGAACATTCTCTCATATCCCATGCCAACGGAAAGTTCACTGCGGCTTGGGTTGGGTTTGATAACAGCAATGAACGCAATAAAGCTGTGCCAAGGATATTGGTGTTGCCAGGTTTTGAATTGTTGAGAATTGACTAATTTTTCTGCTGCTAATGAACAATGGGAATGAAACCACTGAGTCAAGCGATTTCATTCCCAAGGTGCTTAAATTACATACTCGATATTTCCATCGGTATAATCAATTTTTGTCCGATTCGAATGAAGTCTTTCGAAGACAAATGATTGAGATCACGAATCAATGCTAAGCTCACAGAATATCGTTGTGCAATGGTTGATAGGGTATCGCCTTTACGAATGGTATGAGTACGATCTATCGCCGCTAAGTGAGTACCAGGTGGCGCATTGTTTTGGAAGTACTTGCGGATTCCTGCCATGATGGAACGAGCCAAACGTGTTTGGTAAGCATGATTGTTTAAGCGCTTTTCTTCTTGTGGATTACTGATGAATGCTGTCTCCACTAACATAGAAGGAATATCCGGAGATTTTAACACCATAAAGCCAGCATGCTGCACGTTATGTTTATGGACTGGACCCACCTTGCGAATTTCCGATAGCACTTGTTGGGCGATGCGGGTGCTAACATCAATGGTACCGGTCAGTGATAAGTCCAGCAACACATCCACTAGCACGTCTTCTTTGTTTTCCAGGCTAACGCCGCCGACTAAATCCGAGGCATTTTCTTGTTGTGCTAACCAGCGTGAGGCATCATCACTGTCATTGTTTAACGATAAAACGTAAACAGACGAGCCTTTCACAGAGCGATCTTTAAAGGCATCCGCATGGATCGAAACAAATAAATCCGCTGTGTGTTCACGTGCGAATTTTCTGCGTTCATTGAGTGAGACATAGTAATCACCGTCACGTACCATCACCGCCTTCATGCCTTTTTGCGCATCAATTAAATGAGCCAATTTTTTGGCTATTTTTAGCACAACATGTTTCTCTTTTGTTCCGTGTCGTCCCCCGGCTCCTGGGTCTTCGCCCCCATGCCCAGCATCCACGGCGATGATAATATCCCGTAATCCGGATGGTGGTTTTTTGACAGGCGTTTGAGATGTGACTGGCTGATGATTGGTGGATGGGTTTTGCATTTCCAGTACGACTCGATAGCCATATTTTTTATTCGGTTGCCAGACACGCATTTTGTGGTCCACCAATTTGTCCATATCTAAAACGACGCGCAGGTTATTTTTTTGGCGGGTTGCGGTTCTAATGTTTTTAATAAAGGTATGCGGTTGATCCATCTTAGGTATAGGCGTTGATAACTGGGTGTTTTTAAAATCCACCACAATGCGCTTTGGGTTATCCAAAGTAAATACGTCATACTTCATCTGTTTAGAGACTTCAAAGATCAAGCGGGAATATTCAGGCGAGGTTCGCAAACGGATATTATTAATGTCCGAAAATGATTTTGCCCACGCCGTACTGTCAATCAGCAAAGATAGAACAACAAACAACAATACATGAAATTTTTGTTTTATCATACAAGCCACTATTTCCAATTTTCTCCGAGTGTTAAATAACTATGGCTAAAATTTATTCTAGTAAATATTTTGAGCAAATTTTAAACCAACGATGATCATTCAGATGACTTACTGAGAAATATATCGGTTGCGATACTACGTTTTTAACAAAACGCCCAGGCTTGATCTGCAACCATATGGGAAATAAATTCACCACCACTACGGCTTTTTGACTCAATGTCAATATGCCGGCGCTCACCGCCATCGTAAGAAAGGGTTATAATCATATCTCCTTCGGGCAAAAATCCAAAGCCACGCACTGGCCATTCGACTAAAAACGTAGCATTGTCGTGAAAATAATCTCTGATACCGATATATTCCAACTCCTCCGGTGAGCCCAGGCGGTATAAATCAAAATGATAAATATCTCGATCTAACAAGTGGTAGGGTTCCACTAAAGTATAAGTGGGGCTTTTCACATTAGCGGTATATCCTAATTCGCTCAAGAACCCTTTGACCAAGGTTGTTTTACCGGTACCTAACTCACCGTTTAAAAAAATGATCATATGGCGAGGGCAATATTTCGCGAGTTGTTGCCCTAACGTCAACATATCGGTTTCACTTTCGATAAAAAAATTGATTTTACTGGTCACCGTCACTGTTCACCAAACTTCGCACTACAGGAAGTAAATCCGTGGCCAACATCCCTCGCTGGCCGTATTTTTCGGCAACCCTATCACCTGCGGTTGCATGCAACATCACGGCAAAATTAGCAACATCAATTAACGTTAGCGGCTGATGCAGCGATTGGCCAAGCAATCCACCCAGCATACCGCTCAAAATGTCTCCCATGCCGCCACTTGCCATGCCTGGATTACCGGCATCACAGACATAAATGGCTTGTCCATCACATATTAAACTTCCCGCGCCTTTTAACACCACCACGCCACCATAACGAGCTTGCAATTGGCGAACGGCGGCAAACCGATGTTGTTGTACCTGCGAGGTTGTGCATGCTAGCAAAGCCGCAGCCTCCCCGGGATGGGGTGTTAATATCCAGGATGAATGTTTGATCTCTTTTCGTTGTGCTAATAACAATAGTGCATCCGCATCAATAATTAACGGTAAATCGCTGTGAATGGCTTTATTAAAAAGTGCATTGGCCCATTGATCTTGCCCTAAACCGGGACCCAGCACAATCACATTGGTCCGTTCTAATAAAACATCTAACGACTGAGAGCAATGAAAACTGTGGGTCATTATTTCAGGCTGCGCCGCATTGGCAAAATTGGCATGATTTTCATGAGTCATCACAGATACCCGCCCTGCCCCCACCCGGGCTGCTGCCATGGCTGCCATCATAATCGCACCGGCCATGCCTTGATTACCACCCAATAACAATACGTGACCAAAACATCCTTTATGTGAGTTTTTTTGCCGGGCGACTAAGGGGTTTGCTAAGGTATCTGTAGCTAAACGTGTGCACGTACTGGGCACCTCATGATAGATTTCTGGCGGTACAGATAAATCATTAAAAACAATCTGACCACAATAATCCGCCCCCCAGGCAGTGAACATACCTTGTTTAAGGCCGATAAAGCTGATGGTCACCGTTGCCCGTATGGCGATAGCCATGATTTTTCCGGTATCGGCTTGTAGACCTGACGGAATATCAAGGGCCAACACTGGTTTGCGACTCTCATTAATTGCAGTAATCGCCATTGCCCAATGCCCGCTGACATCTCGATCCAGGCCAGTCCCTAATAGGCCATCAACAATCAAGTCAAATCCATGCAACGTCTGATTGTCATACGCTTGGGCAAATATTTCGGTTTGTTCCATGTCTTGTTTCGCAAGCAATGCATCGCCTTGTTGCCGATGTGCCTCCCCCAACTGATACACCGTGACTTGCAATCCCGCTTGTTGAGCCAGCCGAGCATACACATAACCATCCCCTGCGTTATTTCCCAAACCGCAAAAAACAGCAATTCGCTTCACTGTCGGCCAATGTGCTAAGGTGCAGTCAAACGCACTTTGCCCGGCACGGGTCATTAAGGTATAACCGGGGATAGAAAATTGTTGGATGGCAATACGATCCAGTTCACGCACTTGTTGAGCAGTATAAAGAGTCGTTGGTAATGACATAATAAACCACAAATCCACAAGAATTATTTTACATTATAAGCGATATTCACACTATCACAAAAAAATGTATTCATTTTTATTGCAAATGCTATCGTTTTATGAAAACACAAGATAATAATATCAGCCTGACTGAACTCAAAAAACAAATTCAGTCTTGGAGCGATGAATTAGGATTTAACAAAATAGGTATCAGCCATATTGATCTGCAGCTTGCTGAAACGCGGCTCAACCAGTGGTTACAGTCGAAATACCACGGCACTATGCAGTATATGGAAAAACACGGTACTAAACGCTCGCGACCTGATGAATTACTGCCAGGCACCCTGAGCATTATTAGTGTGCGTATGGATTATTGGCCAGAACCGAGTCTTGATCCCTGGCAGGTATTAGCGAGTCCGGAGCTTGCCTATATTTCCCGTTATGCCCTCGGGCGTGATTATCATAAAGTAGTCAAAAAGCGTTTGCAGCAACTGGCACATCGCATTGGTGAGACGATTGGTGATTTTGGCTATCGGGTTTTTGTTGATAGCGCTCCTGTTTTAGAAAAACCGATTGCTGAGCAAGCCGGCTTGGGATGGATAGGTAAACACACTAATTTACTCAGTCGTGACAGTGGTTCTTGGTTTTTTTTAGGAGAAATTTATACGGATCTGCCCTTACCCACGGATCAAGCCACAGAAAAACATTGTGGCACTTGCCAGGCTTGTATTGATATCTGCCCGACCCAGGCAATTATTGCTCCGTTTAAGTTAGATGCTCGATTATGTATTTCTTATTTAACGATAGAATATAAAGGTGTGATTCCCGAAGCGCTTAGAGTGCCGATAGGTAATCGAATTTATGGATGTGACGATTGCCAGTTAGTTTGCCCCTGGAATCGTTTTGCTTCGGTTACGGCAGAGGCCGACTTTCAAACTCGGCATGGTTTAGATCGTGCCCCGTTAGTTGATTTATTTCAATGGTCTGAAGCGGTATTTTTACGTAATACGGAAGGCTCTGCCATGCGGCGGGTGGGTTATGAATGCTGGTTGCGTAATATTGCGGTTGCCATGGGAAATGCTCCACCCCATCCGCAAATCCTACAGGCGCTCACTGAACGCTTGCCAACAGTGAGTGCTTTAGTACAGGAACACATCCAATGGGCCATTGAGCAACAAATGTCACACGCTTGAGCAGGTGAGTAAATTCTCATTCTTTAAAAAAATGGCTCCGATAATGGCGCAATTCCTCAATCGATTCTTTAATATCATCCAAGGCTAAATGGACCGATTTTTTTTGTACCCCTGCTAATACTTCGGGTGCCCAGCGGCGAGCAAGTTCTTTAATGGTACTGACATCAATATTGCGATAATGGAAAAAACGCTCTAATTCGGGCATATGCCGATATAAAAAACGTCGATCTTGACAAATACTGTTGCCACACATGGGAGAGATACCTGGGGCAAGATAAGCAGCACAAAAACCCAGCGTTTGCTGACATGCCATGACTTCTGTTATGGTACTGCTTCGCACTCGGTCAATTAAACCCGATTGTCCATGATGCTGAGTATTCCAAGCATCCATCGCATTGATGACATCATCACTTTGATGGATTGCCAACACCGGTCCTTCTGCGAGCAGATTTAAATCTTTATCGGTAATGATAGTCGCAATTTCGATAATTTGATCGACATCTGGATTCAGACCCGTCATTTCCAGATCGATCCAAATTAAATGGTTTGTTTGTTGTTGATTCATGTACTCGACCTATGATTGATTATGATAAACGATTGAAGCATTAGAAGCTGTTTATGGCCTCCTGCTGTCTACTTATATATAGTGTAATGCAAATAACTGGCGCTTTTTAATATCACTTATGGCTAAACGTTCACTGACTCGCCGACAAAGCTGGCGAGCACAAAAAGTACAAGATGAGCGGATTCAACGCGCCCAAAAAAAATTAACCGCCATCGACGAAGATAATCTATCTCCGCCGGAGCAAGCACTAGTGATTGCCAATTATGGCGTGCATATCCTGGTGGAAACCGAAGCAAAGCAACTATTAAAGTGTTTCTGTCGTCAAAATATTGGCGATATTATCTGTGGGGACCATGTGGTTGTGCAAGCACAGAGTGATGATAGCGGCGTGGTCACCGCGATTTTGCCGAAAAAATCACTGCTAGCCCGCCCCATCGCTCAAGGGCCAGCCAAACCCGTTGCTGCTAATGTCGATCAAATAATTATTGTCAGTGCCGCTCATCCGAAATTGGACCTATTATTAATTGATCGATATCTGGTGACCATTGAGTTGGCTAATATCACACCGATGATAATGATCACCAAACTTGATTTGTTGTCAGACGACAAGAAATACGCATTAGAAAAAAGCTTATCGCTTTATTCCACCTTAGGCTATCAATTGCTCTACTATTCACCTAACTTAAAACAGGGCATCGAACAATTACAAGCCTTGCTTGATAACAAAGTTAGCATTTTGGTTGGACAATCCGGAGTGGGCAAATCCTCGACCATTAAAAGTTTGTTGCCCGATCAAAATATCAAAATAAATCAGGTATCGATGAGAACTGGGCTCGGTAAACATACCACCAGCGCTTCCCAGTATTACCATTTATCTCACGGGGGTGCAATTATCGACTCTCCCGGTGTGAGAGACTTTGGGCTTTGGCATATCCCTGACAATAAAATAGCCTGGGGATTTCGCGAATTCCGTGCCTTAATGGGACGATGCAAATTCAGCAATTGCCGCCACGAACAAGAGCCTCAATGCGCTTTTCAAGCGGCCGTTAAACAGGGTCAAGCCAGCCAAACCCGATTAAACCATTTGCGGTGGTTGTCGCAAGGTTATCAAGTGAAGAAATATTAGGCATAGAGATAGGCGATATTATATCGTGTAGGTTGGGATGAACGTCTTTTTGTGAACCCCAACCTACATGGAATGATGGGCTATCAGGTTAAAATACGTTTAATTTCTGCAATCTCATCCGAAGCCTCCTCAAGCAACTCAATACTTGAACTAGGCCCTAAACTGAATACCGGAAATTTTTTAAAGGCGGGAACTTGATCTAATGCAGGTCGATCTTTTATATCTTTATCGCTGAATGAAGCATGGATTTGAGCAATTAACACAATATCGCATAAATCAGGTTCCGGACTTGGGTCTCTCTGCCATTGTTCCGCTTCCCTAGCAACCATTAAAAACGATTCATCAATACCCCAATCGCGTAAAATCAGTTCCCCTAAGGGACCACGTAATTGTGCCAATAATTCACTTTCCGTATTTTCATCCACACCGAGTTGATCCGCATGGTTTTCCATATAAGCAAGGAAGGGCAATACACCGATATCATGCACAATGCCGGCTAACATAGCCCGGTCAGGATCAAAACCCAAGGTAATACGAGCCAATACAAAACTGATCGCAGCCACTTTGACACTATGGTTCCAAACGGTTTCTGTTTGTCGCCTAATTTTCGAAGTTTTGGCAGTGAACAGCCTTTTTAATGCAAAACTGGTCACCAGGTTACGCGTCACATTTAACCCTATCCGGGTAATGGCATCACTGCAATGTTGGGCCGGTCGCCCGCCGCGATACATGGGACTATTGGCTATTTGGATGATACGCCCCGCTAGCGGAATATCAGACTGGATAATTTTAGCAATGTCATCGATGTCGAGATCTTGTTCATCAATGGCTTTTTTGACACGCAGCGCGATATCCGGCAATGCAGGTAACTCTAGTTTACCTTCATCCAACAACAACTTAATATCATTAAATACTTGATTATGAGATACCACTCGGGTCAAATCCTTTTGTGTACTAACTGGTTAGAATGAATATATTTCTTCTGGGTGCAAAGTACTCTGAGCTAACTCCACTGCCAATGCACCAATTTAGAAATGATCTTACATTATTGCAGCAGCACATAATGCCATTAAGGCGCCGGGGAAAATACCCAATAACAAGATCGCAAAACCATTGACACTAAGGATCGCTTGCAAATCATAATTAGCACTGATGGTTGGCGCTTGCTCGTCAGGTTTATCAAAATACATCAACTTAATGACACGTAGATAATAAAATGCCCCGACAATTGAGAAAATCACTGCTACCACCGCTAACCAAGTATAACCCGCTTCAACTACTGCTTGCAGTACTGCAAGTTTGGCATAAAATCCGAGTAATGGAGGAATACCGGCCATGGAAAGCATTAAAATTAGCATTATCGCAGCAAACCATGGGCTACGATCACTGAGGCCTTTAAAATCATTGAGCTGATCAGCTTCATCATCTTTTCGACTGAGTAAAATAATGACACCAAAACCACCCAAACTCATTAATGCATAAACGATGGTATAAAACATGGCGCTGGAATAACCATTCGCCGTGGCTGCTAAAATACCTAGAAACAAAAACCCCATGTGAGCAATGGTTGAGTAGGCCAACATACGTTTGATATTGGTTTGCGCAATTGCCACTACATTGCCGACCACCATGGATAATACCGCTAGGATAACGATCATATCCTGCCAATAAAAATGCAAATCACCCAAGCCTTCTGCCAATAAACGCATCACCATGGCAAAACCAGCTAATTTAGGTGCTGTACTAATAAATAAGGTAACGGCGGTGGGTGCGCCATGATAAACATCAGGGACCCACATATGAAATGGTACCGCACCTAACTTAAACGCTAAGCCGACAATGACAAATACCGTGCCCATGAGCAACACCATGTCTTTGCCATTGGTGGTTGAATTGGCAATAAACTCACTGACGGTTTGCAGGTCAAGACTGCCAGTGGCACCATAAATTAATGACATGCCGTATAACAACATGCCCGAGGCCAAGGCACCTAACACAAAGTATTTCATCGCCGCTTCGGTCGCCACTTTGGAGTCTCGTTGCAAAGCCACTAAGGCATAGAGGCTTAATGACAACAGCTCTAAACCAAGATACAAACTAATCAGGTTATGGGCAGAGACCATGACCATCATGCCCAGCGTGCCGAATAAGGCTAAGACAAAAAATTCACCACGAAATAATGATCGCTGTATTAAATATTCACGTGAATAAATCAATGTAACCGCCACGAGTAAATAAATAAACATTTTTAATACGACACTCATGCTGTCGTTCACAAAGGTGCCCGATAACACCACTTCTGGTGCGCTAGGAGCACCTGCATAGGTCAGCATGGCGGTCACGACTAACGTCATCAACGATAATACATAGGTGATAATGCGAGAGGTCTCTGTTAAATAAAGATCAACCACTAAAATGATACACGCCATACTCAACAAAAAAATCTCGGGTATCAGCGGTGCAAATTCAGATAATTCCACGGTCATGTCAACGTTCTCTTGATATGGTTATAGTTTTGGGTTCGCGATATGTGCAACCAAATTTTCTACCGAGGCATGCATAACGTCCATCAACGGATTTGGCCACAAGCCCACCAATAGCACTAAAGCAGCCAAACTACCAAGCACGAAAAACTCTCGGTTGTTGATATCTTTGAGTGCCGCAACCCGTTCATTGGCCACTTCACCAAACACCACACGCTTGACCATCCACAAAGTGTAGGCCGCCCCTAAAATCAGCGTTGATGCTGCCGCAAACGCTAACCAAAAATTCGCTTTCATGGTGGCAAGTATCACCAGAAACTCACCGACAAATGCCGAGGTACCGGGTAAACCCGCATTTGCCATGGCAAAAAATACAACAAAAGCAGCAAAAACCGGCATGGTATTCGCCACACCACCATAATCACTAATTTGGCGACTGTGCATACGATCGTATAAGACACCGATACAGAGGAATAAGGCGCCAGAAACAAAACCATGAGATATCATTTGTACGATCGCGCCTTCAATTCCCATCGCACCGCCTTGGGCACTACCGGTATTATCAACGATAGTAAATATGACAAAAAAGCCTAAGGTCACAAACCCCATGTGCGAAATTGAAGAATAGGCAATGAGTTTTTTCATGTCTTTCTGCGCTAAGGCCACAAACCCAATATAAACAATCGCAATGAGTGACAACATGATGACTAACCAATCCAACTCATTACTGGCCGCCGGGGTAATGGGCAAACTAAATCGTAGAAAACCATAGGCCCCCATTTTCAGCATAATCGCCGCCAGGATCACGGATCCGCCAGTGGGTGCCTCTACATGAGCATCAGGCAACCAAGTGTGTACCGGCCACATAGGCACTTTTACCGCAAATGCAATCAAAAAGGCTAAAAAGATCAGTATCTGTTCGTTCATACTCAGCGGCATCGCATGAAAATCTAGAATCGAAAAACTACCGCCTTCAGTTTGGGTATACATGTATATCAGCGCCACCAACATGAACACCGAACCTAAAAAGGTATATAGGAAAAACTTAATGGTGGCATAGACCCGACGCTCGCCGCCCCAGATGCCGATAATCAAAAACATGGGGACTAGCATGGCTTCCCAAAACACATAAAATAAAATGGAATCCAATGCCGAAAACACACCGATCATGAGCCCTTCCATAATCAGGAAGCAACCCATGTATTGAGCGACTTTGGTTTTAATGACTTCCCATCCGGCAATCACCACCAATGCAGTGATGAATGACGTTAACAAAATGAGCGGCATGGAAATACCGTCAACACCCAAGTGATAATTGATGTTAAGCAACTCAATCCAGCTGGCTTTTTCCTCGAACTGCATTTGAAAGGTCTGTGTGTCAAACAGCGTAAACAATGGCAAGGTGATCAAAAAAGTCAATCCCGCAATCATCAGGGAAAGCCACCGTGTTAGCGCAGGGCTATTGGCATTGCCAGATAACAACACAAAAGCGCCACCCAAAATAGGTAGCCAAATTGCAAAACTTAGTAACGGAAAATCAGCAAACATTCAACAAATTCCTTTGTCCGGTTATTATTGTTTAGACGAAAAATATCCAGGTCAATAAACCTGACAAACCTATGATCATAGCAAACGCATAATGGTACAAATAACCTGTCTGCAAACGCCTGACAACGGTTGCAGCCCAACCCACCGAGTTGGCGGTACCATTCACACATAAACCGTCGATTAATTTGACATCGCCAATCTTCCAGAAACCGTTGCCAATGCCACGACTACCTCCAGCAAAAACGGTATCGTTAAAATCATCGAAGCCATATTTTTTATCCAAGATGCGATAAACAATGGATAGTTTTTGTTTCGCTATGCTGGCAATTTCAGGTTTAATCATATAGATGTAATAAGCCACGCCAACGCCAGCCACCGCTAACCACAAGGCCGGTGTCAAAAAGGCATGCAAAATAAAACCAAAAGGACCACTGTACGTTTCGCCAAGTTGCTGCAACACATCGTGGGCCGGTAGTACAAAAATCGTATCGCCGAAATAATCACCAAATAACATGGGGCCAATGGCAAAACCCGCCAACACCGATGGAATGGCCAATAAAATTAACGGAATCGTCACCACCTTGGGGCTTTCATGTAAATGGGCGCGGGTGTGTTCATCCATCCGCTCCTTGCCATGAAACACCAGAAAAAACATTCGGAAGCTATACAGCGCGGTAATAAATACCCCGAGTAAAACTGAATAATACGCGAACGTGGCACCTGGAATCGTCGAATGACCCACCGCTTCGATAATGCCATCCTTTGAAAAGAAACCCGCCATTCCCGGAAAACCAATCAAGGCCAAGGAACCAATCAGACACGTCCAATAGGTAATGGGCATGTATTTCTTCAAACCGCCCATTTTGCGAATATCCTGTTCATGATGCATAGCGATAATCACCGAACCGGCCGCTAAGAATAATAAGGCTTTGAAAAACGCATGAGTCATCAGATGAAACATACCCGCCGCATAAGCCGACGCCCCTAAGGCCACCACCATATAACCTAATTGAGAGAGTGTGGAATAGGCCACCACGCGTTTAATATCATTTTGCACGAGACCCAAACAGCCCATAAAGAAAGCCGTTAATGCCCCAATGACCAGTACAACGCTTAAGGCCGTTTCAGAAAATTCAAACAACGGTGACATGCGCGCTACCATAAACACCCCGGCAGTCACCATGGTCGCTGCGTGAATCAATGCAGAAATTGGCGTTGGACCTTCCATGGAATCAGGTAACCATACATGCAATGGCACTTGTGCTGACTTACCCATAGCACCGATGAATAACAAAATACACAGCAAGGTCATCACGGACCACTCAACCCCTGGGTAAATCTCGATGGTTACCTCTGACATCACAGCCGCTGACTGGAAGACATCCGCATAATCCATGCTGTTGAAATACATCAATATCAAGGCAATACCTAAGATAAAGCCAAAATCTCCCACTCGGTTGACAATAAATGCTTTTAAATTGGCATAAATGGCTGTTTCTTTTTTGTACCAAAAACCAATCAATAAATAAGAAACTAAACCAACCGCTTCCCATCCAAAAAACAGCTGCATGAAGTTATTGGACATGACCAACATCAACATGGAAAAGGTGAATAGCGAAATATAACTGAAAAAACGCTGATATCCTGGATCATCCTTCATATAACCGATGGTATAGATATGCACCATCAAGGAAACAAAGGTCACCACCAGCATCATCAAGGCCGATAATTTATCAATTAAAAAACCGACCTCGAAGGTAATGCCATCGCTGACCAACCAGGTATATACGGCCCCGTTAAATGGCTCAGCACCGCCCCACTGGATCTGGATGAAGACAAACAGTGAAAGGATAAACGAAATACCCACGCCAATATTGGTCACCCAATGGGCACCAGCACGTCCAATTTTTCGGCCAAATAAGCCGGCGATAATAGCACCGAACAGTGGCGCAAGTATGATTGCTATATATATATTTTCCATGCTGCTTATCCGTTGTTACCCTTTTAGCAAATCTAAGTCATCCACGTTAATCGTGCCTCTATTTCTAAATAACACGACCAGGATTGCCAAACCAATGGCTGCTTCCGCGGCCGCCACTGTGAGGATAAAAAATACAAAAATTTGGCCTTGAGCATCACCGAGATAATGAGAAAAAGCGACGAAATTTATATTAACCGCTAATAACATCAATTCGATGGACATCAATAGAATAATGACATTTTTCCTGTTCAGAAAAATACCTGCTATGCTGATGCAAAATAAAATCGCAGCTAAAATTAAATAATGTGATAGTGGAACCATTATCCCTCCGGCAATGAATGAGCAAAGCCTGAATTTCGCAAGGCCTTGCTTGTTTGGATCAAAGATGATCTCATTTATATTCTTCGTCAGCTTTCATTTTAACGAGTTTGACTCGATCATGACGTTTCACGCTCACCTGCTGCTCGGGTGAGATATATTTGGTTTGACGTTTGGCTCGCAAGGTTAACGCAATGGCCGCAATAATTGCGACCAACAAAATCACCGCCGCAATCTCAAATGGATAAACATAGGTAGTATATAGCAAGCGCCCAAGTTCTTTGGTATTGCTATACCCCTCTGCTTGCCCCGGCGGATCGGCGATCACATCCAAACCAAAACGCTCCGGTCCCACGATGATGGCCATTTCAACCATTAACACCAGAGCAATGAGTCCACCAACAGGCAAATATTTGGTAAAACCTTCTTTTAGCTGGGCAAGATCTACATCTAGCATCATCACCACGAACAAAAAGAGCACCATCACCGCCCCGACATAAACCAATATCAAGGTCACCGCTAAAAATTCAGCTTCCAGCAATAACCATAAACCGGCGCATACCACGAACGCTAACACTAAAAACAATGCTGCCTTTACCGGGTTGCGTATGGTGATAACCATTAAACTTGCCAAGACCAGTATTACAGCAAAACCATAAAAAATTAAAAGTTCTACAGCCATGAAATCATTTCCATCGTTATGTTAGCGATACGGCGCATCGAGTTGACGATCTGCAGCAATTTCTGCTTCATATTTATCACCGACCGCCAGCAATTTCGCCTTATCCATGATGCTTTCTTCTCGCGTCTCAAACGCATATTCAAACTCACGTGTTTCGACAATGGAGTCAACCGGACACGATTCTTCACAAAACCCACAATAGATGCATTTAAACAAATCAATATCATATTTTGTGGTTCGTCGAGTACCATCTTCCCGCTTTTCGGATTCGATGGTAATAGCTAATGCCGGGCAAACCGCCTCACATAATTTGCAGGCGATGCATCGCTCTTCCCCATTAGGGTAGCGGCGTAAGGCATGCAATCCCCGAAAACGATAGGATTGCGGGGTTTTTTCTTCGGGATATTGCACGGTTATTTTTTTAGCGAACAAATATTTTCCCGTCAGTTTCATTCCTTTTAATAATTCCCAAAGGAACAGGCTTTTTACATAACTAAATACAGCGCTCATTAGCCGATCCTCTTATTAATCAAACCAGGGTCCAACGTTTTGCAAAATAGCTGCCCCCACGACCAACAACCAAACAATGGTAATCGGGATAAATATTTTCCATCCCAAGCGCATAATTTGATCATACCGATAACGTGGAAAGGTGGCCCTGAACCATAAGAACAAAAATAATAAAACTGTTGTTTTAGCCAACAACCATAACAGACCTGGCACCCAGGAAAATAGCCCTTCCAACACTGGGATACCTTGAAAAGGTGATAACCAGCCCCCTAAAAACATCAAGGCCGTTAATAACGAAATGAGAATCATGTTGGCATATTCCGCCAAGAAAAACACCGAGAATGTCATCGCTGAATATTCAACGTGGAAGCCAGCCACAATCTCTGATTCACCTTCTGCCACATCAAAGGGTGCACGATTGGTCTCTGCAAGACCCGAAATAAAATAAACTAGAAACAAAGGCAATAAAGGTAACCAGAACCAGTGTAACAAGCTGCCGTCTTGTTTCAGCACGATCTCGGTGAGATTCAAACTACCACCGGCCAGCAATACACCCACCAACGCAAAACCCATGGCGATTTCATAAGAAACGATTTGTGCTGCCGAGCGTAAGGCGCCAAGAAAGGCATATTTAGAATTCGATGCCCAGCCGGCAATAATGACGCCATAAACCCCCATGGATGTCACCGCCAAAATATATAATAAACTGGCATCCATATTGGATAACACCATCCCCTCATCAAACGGCACCACCGCCCAGGCAGCGATGGCGGGAGCAAATGTCAATACCGGCGCAATAATAAACAGAAACCGATTGGCATTGGTGGGAATAATGGTTTCTTTTAAAATCAGCTTGACGCCATCGGCAATGGGTTGCAATAAACCACGCGGTCCCACCCGATTCGGCCCAATGCGCACTTGAATATAGCCGATCACTTTTCTTTCCGCTAAAGTGATATAGGCAACTGCCCCCATAATCGGCAAGACGATAGCAAGTATTTTAATATTAATCAGTAGCAGGGTTTGCATTCCTTCCGGAAAAATCGAAAGGAGGTTTTGTATTATTTCAAGCATGTAGTGCTCTCACGATTCGGTTTTTCATTATCCCTCAAGCCTTTAATAATTCAACCTCATCAAAAGGTGAGCCCAAACTTAAATTCGCGGTTATGGCTGTGGGTAAATATACACACATATCCGGCACCCGCCCATCGATTTCTAACGGCAATGTCACCTCACCATCCGCTTGACGAACCTTGGCTTGACTCGCGTCTGACAAGCCGGCTTGCTTGGCGGTATGCGCACTGATGCGTATTTTGGCTAGCTGGGTGACATCGGCGGTTTGTTGCAATGGCTGTGATCGCCGCACCAAGCTATCGGTGGCGTAAATCGGCAAATCACCAATACGCTGATAGCCTTGATGGGTAGCTAAAGCATTGGATACCGGAAATGTACCATGCTCGCCTGAAGCAGCCTCCCCTATTTGATTTTTCAACTCAGTATACACATCTTGACAAGACATATATTCAAAGCCATCCAGCTCGCAAAGATTGCCCATTACGCGCAACACTTTCCAGGCTGGGCGGGCCTCCCCGAAGGGTTTTACTGCCCCCTCAAATGACTGCCAGCGCCCTTCACAATTCACCAAACTACCGGCGGTTTCGGTAAACGCCGCGATCGGTAACAACACATCGGCATACTGTTTCATTTCATCCGTGACATAAGATGATAACGATACCACAAACGATGCTTTGTCCAGCGTATTGCGTGCATTGCTTGCGTGCAAGCTATCAAACTCAGGTTCAACGCCAAGCAACACATAGGCCTTTAACGGTTCAGCCAACATGGCATGGGCACTCAAACCTGGGCTTTCAACTGCGCTCCCTCCAGCGGTTCGATGCGGTGTCATGCCAGCTAACCAAGCACCGGCTGTGTTGGCACCATCTTGTAAAATGGCCAACCGACTTTGGGACAATTGAGCGGCCGCATGAGCAAGCGCTAACAAGCTACTGTATTGCGGATGCATACTGGCTTGGATACCAATAATCACCAGGCTATCTTCAGCGTCCAACAAATCTTTCGCCATGGCTTGCTGTTCTGCTTGGCAAGTTGCCGATTTAATGAGTGAAGCGACTTCATCAGGCAGTGCTTGTTTATTGTTTTCTGCCAGTGCTTTGACGACGCCAGCCAAGTTAGCCTGCATCTCAGTCGGTGGGACAATTTGTTTTTGCGCCACGTCAAAACGAAAATCATAATCGATGGCATTAATCAGCGACAGCTTGGCACCTTCCAGGGTGGCTTTGCGCAAACGATGCGCTAGAATTGGCTGGTCTTTTCTGATATTGGAACCAATCAATAACGCAGCCCCCAGCTGGTCGATACTTTCAATGGAGGTCGCTAATCCAGGAAAACCTTGAATCGCTGTTTGATAAGTCACATCGGCTTGGCGTAATCGATGATCGACATTTTGGCAATCTAAACCGCGTGCCAATTTTTGCATCAAATAAAATTCTTCCAGCGTTGCATTGGGTGAGGCTAAAAAACCAAGCTGTTCTGGCCCATGCTCACCCACCATTTTTCTCAGGCCGTCACAAGCCGCTGCCAGTGCGGTCTCCCAATCGGTTTCCCGCCAACCATCGGCGTCTTTCACCATCGGTTTGCTTAATCGATCATCACTGTATAGGCCTTCGTAACTATAACGGTCACGATCTGATATCCAGGTTTCATTGACTGCTTCGTTATCATGAGGTACCACGCGTAACACCCGTTGATTATGCACGTGCACACAGATATTTGAACCGACACTGTCATGCGGGGCAATGGTTCGCTGTTGGCGCATTTCCCAAGCACGGGCAGAAAAACGGAAAGGTTTTGAAGTTAACGCACCGACTGGACATAAATCAATGATATTACCAGACAGCTCAGAATCGATGGTGGCTTCCACATAGGTGCCAATTTCCATGTGTTCACCTCGGCCGGTAGCACCTAATTCTTTGATGCCCGCAATTTCATCACCAAAACGAACACAGCGAGTACAATGAATGCAGCGGGTCATTTCGGTGGAAATCAATGGACCTAAGTCTTTATCGGCCACTACCCGTTTTTTCTCGGTGTAACGTGTGATATCGCGACCATAACCCATGGCGACATCTTGCAACTCACATTCACCCCCTTGATCGCATATGGGACAATCGAGCGGATGATTAATTAACAAAAACTCCATGACACCTGTTTGTGCAGATACCGCTCTTGCCGAGCGAGTAAATATTTTCATTCCCTCAGTGACGGGTGTTGCACAAGCCGGTAAGGGCTTGCGCGCCTTGTCAACTTCAATGAGACACATGCGGCAATTGGCTGCAACGGATAATTTTTTGTGGTAACAAAAGCGTGGGATAAAAACCCCAGCGACATCCGCCGCCTCAATCACCATCGAGCCACCTTTAGCCCGTATGACTTTACCGTTTATTTCTATATTAACCATGTTTTATTGAATCTCGTTCAGTACGGCTTATCGCTAAAAAGCCGACGGGTATCACAATAGACATACTTAAGAAACACCGACCATACATTTTTTATGATCAATGTGATATTGAAACTCGTCTCGAAAATGTTCGATAAAGCTCGCCACCGGTAAGGCCGCTGCATCGCCTAATGCACAAATGGTATGACCTTCAATTTTCTTGGCAACATCGGTCAGCAAATCCAGATCGGCATTTTTGCCTTGACCATGTTCGATACGATGTACCACGCGGGATAACCAGCCGGTTCCTTCCCGGCAAGGTGTGCACTGACCGCAGGATTCTTCATAATAGAAATGAGAAATGCGAGCCAACACCTTGGTCATGCAAGTATCTTCATCCATAATGATGACCGATCCTGCGCCTAACATTGAACCCGCCTTAGCAATCGAGTCATAGTCCATGGTGACATCCATCATCACATCTCCAGGCACTACCGGTACTGAAGAGCCACCAGGAATCACTGCTTTTAATTTTTTACCCTCTCGCATACCGCCGGCCATTTCTAGCAGTTCAGCAAATGGCGTCCCCATGGCAATTTCATAATTGCCTGGTTTATTCACATGCCCGGAGATGGAAAAAATTTTGGTGCCGCCATTGTTGGGTTTTCCTAACTCTAAAAACCATTGGCCACCCTTACGCATAATGGCAGGAATAGAGGCTAACGTTTCGGTATTGTTGACGGTAGTTGGACGGCCATACAAACCGTAACTGGCAGGAAAAGGTGGTTTAAAACGTGGCTGACCTTTTTTGCCTTCTAACGATTCTAAAAGGGCTGTTTCTTCACCGCAAATGTAGGCACCGGCACCCAAGTGAGAATATAACTCAAAATCGACGCCAGAGCGTTTAATATTTTTTCCAAGAAAACCCGCTTCTCTGGCTTCTTTGAGCGCCGCATCGAAGCGCTCATAGGGTTCCCAAAATTCACCACGAATATAGTTATAACCCAGCGTCGCCCCAATGGTATACGCGGCAATGGCCATCCCTTCAATCAGAGCATGCGGGTTGAATCGCATAATGTCACGGTCTTTAAACGTGCCTGGTTCACCTTCATCTGAGTTACAGACAATAAATTTCTGGCCAGGGGCGCTGCGTGGCATAAAGCTCCACTTTAACCCAGTGGGAAACCCTGCCCCACCGCGCCCGCGCAACACCGAGGTTTTCACCTGACTAATAATTTGTTCAGGCGGCGTTTTTTTCTTTAATATCTGTGTCCAGGCTTCATAGCCACCCACCGATTGGTAGGCACTTAATGTCCAGGGTTTGTCTAGATGAAGCGTGTTAAAGCAAACTTCGTTAGCCATGCGCTCCCCTTTGTGAATATAAAATTTCCGATAAATCTGCTGAATCGATCATTTGTCAATTTTTTCAAGTGAATTTAAAATGTCATCGATGCGCTGAGGCGTTAGGTTTTCATAATACTGATTACTAATTTGAAACATGGGGGCGCCACCGCAGGCACCTAAACATTCCACTTCCTTCAGGGTAAATTTACCATCCTCAGTGGTTTGTCCCAGTTTAATACCCAACCGTTGCTGCAAATGACCAACAATATCGTCACTGCCAAGCAACATGCAAGAAACGTTGGTACAAACACTTATTTTATGTTTGCCGACGGGCTTGAGCTCGTACATGGAATAAAACGTAGCGACTTCATAAACGGAAACACGCGGCATTGATAAATAGTCCGCCACCGCATCCATATGTTCTGTGGTTAGTGAGCCACCATTATTGTCTTGTACGATACGCAGGGCAGCCATCACTGCCGATTGTTTTTGATCAGCGGGATATTGTGCAATCCAACGATCGATCTCGGCTTTTGACTCGGCGGATACCAGTTGATCTAAAGTTCTAGCCATTAGCGATCAACCTCCCCGAACACAATATCTTGGGTACCAAGAATGGCTACCACATCCGCCAACATATGCCCTCTTGTCATTTCATCTAAGGAGGCTAAATGGACAAATCCCGGCGCTCGAATTTTCAAACGATACGGCTTATTGGCACCATCTGAAACCAAATACACACCAAATTCCCCCTTAGGATGCTCAACACAAGCATAAGCTTCACCTTCGGGTAAACAATACCCTTCAGTAAATAATTTAAAGTGATGAATCATGGCCTCCATATCACCTTTCATTTGATTGCGTGAAGGAGGACGAATTTTTTGATCATCGACCATGACCGGGCCTGGATTATCTTTCAACCAGTCAACACACTGTTTAATGATATGATTAGATTGACGCATTTCTTCAATCCGAACCAAATAACGATCATAAGTATCGCCATTGACGCCAATGGGAATGTCAAAGTCCAATTGATCGTAAACTTCGTAAGGTTGCTTTTTGCGCAAATCCCAAGCGATACCAGAACCCCGTAACATGGGTCCGGTGAAACCTAGTTGATAAGCCCGTTCGGGTGATACCACACCAATACCCACAGTCCGTTGTTTCCAGATGCGATTATCGGTTAACAAGGTTTCGTATTCATCGATATAGGTTGGAAATCGATCAGTAAAGTCTTCAATAAAATCTAATAAAGAACCTTGGCGGTTTTCATTCAGTTTGTTAACTTCTTTTTCATTGTGCCATTTGGAGGTAGCATAGGTCGGCATTTGATCCGGCAAATCACGGTACACCCCACCTGGCCGATAATAGGTTGCATGCATGCGCGCACCCGACACCGCTTCATAACAATCAAATAAGTCTTCCCGCTCACGAAACGCATAAAGGAATACCGTCATCGCGCCAATATCCAGCGCATGCGCACCGAGCCACATTAAATGATTTAAAACACGCGTAATCTCATCAAACATCACTCGAATGTATTGTGCGCGAAGCGGTACGGTGACATTGAGTAATTTTTCGATCGCCAGCACATAACCGTGCTCATTACACATCATCGATACATAATCCAGGCGATCCATATAACCAATGCTTTGATTGTAGGGTTTGGACTCGATTAATTTTTCAGTACCGCGGTGCAGCAAACCAATATGCGGATCGGCACGCTCGATGACTTCACCATCCATCTCTAAAACTAATCGTAATACCCCATGGGCTGATGGATGCTGTGGCCCAAAATTCATGGTGAGATTTTTAATTTCTGCCACGTTATTTCTCCTCTTCGGCACGACCATGATAACGATGGTCGTCTCGTATGACACGCGGCACTAACACTCGAGGTTCAATGCTAACAGGCTCATAAACCACCCGTTCTTTTTGTTCGTCATAACGCATCTCAACTTGCCCAATCAGCGGGAAATCTTTACGGAAAGGATGCCCGATAAAACCATAGTCAGTTAATAAGCGCCGTAAATCAGGATGTCCCTCGAAAATAATTCCGAATAAATCGAAGGCTTCTCGTTCAAACCAATTAGCACAGTTCCAAATCGACATCACCGAGGGGATTAAAGGCATCTCTTCTTCGACAAAACTGCGCACTCGCAAACGATGATTTTTAGTGCAGGACAATAAATGATAAACCACTGCAAATCGCGGTTTAGTCCAACGATGATGCTCATTTTTAGAGGCTACCCAGCCTCGACTAAAACCCGTTTCGGTAACGGATTCAGTACTCCATTCCGTATCACCAAATGCGATGTAATCCACACCACATAGATCGATGAGTTGCTCAAAAGCAAAATCAGCTTCATCGCGTAACGCGAGGCAAACCTCGCTAATATTTTCTTTGTCCACCTCAATAGTGACTTCGCGATGATCGGAAATCATACAGGAGGTTATTTTTTCTGCAAAAAAATTCTTTAAATTTTCTACCAGAATCTCGTTTCGGTTTGCCATGAATTTCGCTCGTTAACGGGCTATTGTATTAGTGCGTTTGATTTTATTTTGTAATTGAATGATACCGTATAACAGTGCTTCAGCGGTTGGCGGGCATCCAGGGACATAAATATCCACCGGAACAATGCGATCACAACCCCGTACTACCGCATAAGAATAATGATAATATCCACCACCATTGGCACAAGATCCCATGGAAATGACCCAACGCGGCTCAGACATTTGATCGTAGACTTTGCGTAACGCCGGTGCCATTTTATTCACCAACGTCCCTGCCACCACCATCACATCCGATTGGCGTGGACTGGGTCGAAAAATCACACCAAAGCGGTCCAAGTCGTAACGAGAAGCACCGGCATGCATCATTTCAACAGCACAACAAGCCAAACCAAAAGTCATGGGCCACAATGAGCCGGTACGTGCCCAGTTGATCAATGCATCAGCTGAGGTTGTTACAAACCCTTTTTCCAATATGCCTTCTATTCCCATTCTAAGGCCCCTTTTTTCCACTCATACCAAAACCCAATGACCAAAATTAAAAGAAAAACAACCATGGCAGTGTAACCAAAAATCCCAATTTCTTCGAGTACCACAGCCCAAGGGAACAGAAAAGCAATTTCAAGATCGAAGATAATAAATAAAATAGCAACCAAATAAAACCGCACATCGAACTTCATGCGGGAGTCTTCAAATGCAGCAAAACCGCATTCATAAGTCGATAGTTTCCGGCTATCAGGCCGACTGGGTCCAACCAGCATACTCAGCACAATTGGAACACCACCAAAGGCAATGCCAAGTACAATAAACACCAAGATAGGTAGGTAACTCTCTAACACGACAGCCCCCTTGTACACTTGATAACACTTGAAAAAAAGATTTTCACTTTCACCACTTTTGAAATTTTATTCATTTAGTCAAATCCTGCAGGCACACCACACCGAGCCAATCCTGTCTCACTGTTTTCACGCATGACACTTAGCTAACAACGGTATTTAGCAAGTTTACCGCATACGCGACTCGCAAAAATTGCTGTCAATTTTATTGAGCTGTATTGCTTGTAAATTAATGATGGATGCAGTCTAGGCTAGACTGCAGGATCATGTCAAGCCGGTCTTTTATGCTGTTAACTTATACTATCAATAGCTTACAACGCAACAAAAACTTTTTTATTTTTTTTGCGGTCAAATAAAGCTCAGCTTGCTAAGGATTTGGCTGGATTCATTGATGCGGATCAAAATGAAATGAGATAAACAACAACTTGTTGAATTCGCATATCAAGCCAATGGTGGTTTTTTAAACAGACCAATAATTGGACGAACGATCTATTTTCAGCCAGCCACAGAATAGTTGGCTGGGGGTGTATCAAATTCTCTAGTGATGTAGCGAATATAAAGTAATCACATGGATAACTTATAGCTCAATAGAAAAACCAATTTGAAAGAAAAGAGCTTCCAATCCTGGGTATAAGTTTTGATCACGTTGCACACCAATGGCATTGGCCGGGTGGCTTTCGCCATTTTGTTTTAAATATTCAACCCGAAAACTCAATTCCTGATTGGATTTTATTTTTTGCGCGTATTTTAAACCAAAGGTATAAGAATACATGGCCGCTAACCGATAATCAGCACTGGCAAAATCAGGTGTATTGTCCTGTACCAGGCTATGGCGATAAAAATCAGCAGCGGACTGTTGGTAGTATCTGATATTAGGTTGAAGATAAATTTTTGATCCGATATCAAATCGATATTTTAGATCCACCGTATGCGAGAGGATACCCCAATCATCCCAGTAATAGCGATAGGAAAGATGCACTACATCTTGCGGCAAATGATATATGGTTTTCCAATATAGAAATTGATGATTACGAGTATCCGGTCGATGCTCATAACGATAGGCAACGGTTTCACCCGAACTGCCGTTAACAACACTGAGAATTTTGTAAGGGTCTGTCAGATAACCGTTGGTTTGACCGATACCATAATTAACCTGCATTAAGGTACGGCGGTTTATCACCTGGGTTAAGCCCAATATGACATCGGATAACATTTTCGATTTTCCGGGCCGACCTTCCTCTTCCTCATCATCGTCGTCGTTATCTTCATCGTCGTCGTCACGCAGATTATCCTCCGAGCGAGAGGTGGACATTAATGCGAGCCCCTCGGGGATACCATTGAGTGGTTTCACTTGATCAGCATTTAATGCAAAACCCGTAGAGAGTGAAGTCAGTTTTTGATTAAGATCCCAGTTGACACTGGCACTGAGCCCCAGTGACATATAATCGTTTTCCGCCGAGACATTGCTTCCAAGGAATCCACGTAATGTGCGACTGAGCGCTGTTTCCCATTCGAGGCTGGCGGCAAACCGGTTATCTCGAAAATTTTGTAGCGGCATTTGATTTGGCTCAGTGGTATAATTTTCTTTGCCAGAAGGTGAAGTGAATGTTTGCGGTTTGCTCGAAGCGACTGCGCCATTAGGCGAAGCCCCTGTCATACTATCAGCCACCAGCCGTAAACGAATAGATTGTTCTTCGTCGATGACTTTTTTTCCGGAAATAACCGGCTCAATAATGTTGACTCGGTCTTTTTCTGAATAGACCAGAAAAGCTGAATCAAAATCCCAGTCCTCAGCAATCGCCGCATGGGATGGAGACGCTAACAATGTGCAGGTAGCCAATGCCAGTACAGTGCGCACATTTTTTTGTTTCTTTAATTGCATCCACAGCCTCCACCACCGACCCCTTGACCGCCTCGTGAAGACTCTTTACTAAAATAGATATGCTCATCGAGAAACTCATCAATCGAATCCGGTGCTAATTGCATTTTGTCTTCAGCTAATAAATCACGATCCCAAGGTTTGACAGGCTCAATAACGCATGCACTAAGCAAGCTGGTTACAATGACAAGAATCAATATTTTATTCCGTAGCCCAGCCACCCAATCAATCATAGGTTTTACTCGTCATGTCTTTCAAAAACGTTGAATTTTCAGTGCATATTAATCGTACATTTTGCATCAGAGCATGTGACCGTCGCTAGGCGATTTTGATTTATTGAACAAACGAAAATACGAGTTGTATTGCCGAACGAACAAAAATCAATGTGTGGGATTGCGCATTAAACTAAATCACATGCCCTGCTGCGAAATGTAGGACCAACTTTAAACGCGTTAACTGAATCAAAATTGAAAATTTAACAAAGAACCCTAAATTCAGATCATTATTTAGCCAATCATGCGAATAAGGGCACATTCAAAGTAAATACCTTTGAAGCAAAGCGGAAGATTAAAGGCAGGCTTGTCAAATTCCCTATGTTTATAAGCGAAACCCAAAAAACATGACTATTTATTACCCAACAAGCACAAGTTGCTTTTTTAAACAAAAGATGAGAGAATTCACCGATTCAACCGCCTACATTTCGCACTAGACCAAAGGATCCCACTTGTTTCCTTGGTTCCACAATGATTTTTCTTCGCTCAGCAAGACAGCAGTATTACACTCAACCGGAAAAAACACTGTGAAATTGCAATCGCATTGCGCTTGGGCAGACCGAATATAGGCGATCAGTCAATAACCAAATTAACTTTTTGCCAAAAAAAGAATCATTCACAATTTTAAATATAAGGCATAATTCATGACACCCGCTGTAACTAGTTTTAGCCAATTAGCACTGGCACAACCCATTTTGCAAGCACTTGAAGAAATCGGCTATGAAAGTCCTTCACCGATTCAAGCCATCAGCATTCCGCATTTGCTTAACGATAATGATCTTGTTGGGCAAGCACAAACCGGCACCGGTAAAACGGCTGCTTTTGCTTTACCGTTACTCAGTAAAATTGACTTATCAATACGCCAGCCACAAGTGATGGTACTGACCCCGACTCGAGAACTCGCGATCCAGGTCGCTGAAGCTTTTCAGGCTTACGCCCGACACCTAAAGGGGTTTCATGTCTTGCCTATTTATGGCGGGCAAAGTATGAGCATCCAGTTACGCCATTTAAAGCGAGGCGCCCATGTAGTGATCGGTACGCCTGGCCGAATCATGGACCATCTGCGAAGAAAAAGTCTTTCACTTCAATCAATTAAGTCATTAGTGCTGGATGAAGCCGATGAAATGCTAAAAATGGGGTTTATTGAAGATGTCGAGTGGATTTTAGAACAAACGCCCAGCAGTCGGCAAATTGCTCTTTTTTCTGCCACCATGCCGGAAACCATTCGTAAAGTCGCTCGCCGCCATTTACACGACCCACAAGAGGTGAAAATAAAAAGCACCACCACCACAGTTTCGGCCACCGAACAGCGCTATTGGCAAGTCAGCGGCTTACATAAACTGGATGCATTAACACGTATTTTAGAAGTTGAAGATTTTGATGCGGCAATCATTTTCGTGCGTACCAAAACAGAAACGGTGGAGTTAGCCGAAAAACTGGAAGCACGCGGTTACGCAGCCTCGGCACTCAATGGTGATATGAATCAAGCCCACCGCGAACGCACCGTCGAACAATTAAAAAATAACACATTAGATATTGTAGTTGCCACCGATGTCGCGGCGCGTGGTTTGGATGTGAAACGCATTACCCATGTCATCAATTATGACATCCCCTATGATACCGAAGCCTATGTGCATCGTATTGGGCGCACCGGACGTGCGGGGCGCAAAGGTATTGCGATCTTGTTCGTTTCACCACGAGAAATGCGCATGCTGCACGCGATTGAAAGATCGACCAAACAAAAAATAGATCGCATGCAACTACCCTCCGTGGAAGCTGTCTCGGATCGCCGCATTACACAGTTTAAGCAACAGATCGTTGATATTATCGAATCGGAAGATTTAAGCTTTATGCACCAGGTGGTCAGCCAGCTCGAACAAGAGAATAACATTAGCCCGCATGAAATTGCCGCCTCATTAGCGTATTTAGCGCAGCGTGAGCGACCCTTGCAAATAAAAGTAAAAAAATTAGCTCCAGAAAAAACCAGTCCTCCTCGTCATAAAAAAGATAAGGATTTTTCAGAAAAGAATAGCCCTCGATCCAAAAGAGCATCCCCAGAGGACATGGTACGCTACCGGATTGCCGTTGGCCGTAACCAAAATGCGACACCTCGCGATATTGTCGGTGCTATCGCCAACGAAACTGAATTAAACAGCCAACAAATTGGCCATATCAAATTATATGATGATTACAGTACGGTTGATTTGCCCAGTCAAATGCCCAAAGCCCTTTTTAATCATTTGAAAAATGTGCGTGTTCGACAATGCAAACTTGACCTATGCCTTGATGAGGCAGAACAAAACCACAGCAGTAAGCCAAGAAAAAAAAGCTCAACGAGCAGAGACAAAAACAAAGAGCCTAGCAGCGTGAAAGTTACTAAACGCAAAAAAAAAGCGATATAACATTCCTGGTGCATCTTCAGTCTCATGCCAACTTATGAGGCTGAAGTTTAGCCAAATCCACCAGAACAGCTTCTTCTCATATCCCAAAGAAATTTGACTCAAATCAACAAACCACTACTTCGATCCTCGCTATTTACCGTAAAAATCAAGTATAATTTAAAGCAAGATGCTGTGTATTAGGATCATTCAGTCGAGGATTCATCATGTCATATGATTTTGATAAAGACCAATTGGCGTTATTTAAAATTCATAAAAAAATAATACTAAACTGTACAGCAGACACACTTTTTGAGGCTATTACCAAACACACATCCGCCTGGTGGGGACAGCCTTACTTGCAATCCAAAGAGGCGCAAGACATCATTATCGAGCCCAGATTATTTGGTAAAATGTACGAAGTTTGGGGAAATGATGAAGGGGCTGAATGGGGGCGTGTTGTTGGCTTCAAAAGAAATACGTTTCTGGAGATTGAAGGCCGATTGGCTATGCCAGGTGCTGTTTCCGGCGTATTGTATTTCAATATGGAAACTGAAAAAGTAACAACATTGCGATTTGCCCATTATGCCTTGGGCGATATTAATCAAAGTCAGGTTGAATCTTTTAACGAAGGTTGGACGAACTTGCTCGATGTACGCTTACGCGCTTTTGTTGAACAGGGAGCCCGATACGGCATTGGACACCCTGCGCCCCCATCGCAAGCATCAAACCAGCAGGAAGAAGACGTTATCCATTTTGAAATGCCAAATCAGTAAACAGGATTAACTCGGTCGAGGACTAAATATAATGGGTGGCGCAAAGTGCTACCCATTATATTAACAATCAAAAATTGGTGCCGATGGCCGGAGTCGAACCGGCACAGCTTTCGCCACCGCCCCCTCAAGACGGCGTGTCTACCAATTCCACCACATCGGCTATTGTGCGGAATATACTCTTATTGCCTACTAATGTATAGTGCCACTTAGGCCACTGAGTATATTTGGTTGAAAAAATTACTTATCCAGCTAGCGTGGCCGTTTACTAAGCAATCTCGGTAAGCACTGGCAAACCCTATTCACCTGATGGCGGTTCTATTGGTGGTGCCGACGCTGCTTCGGGTTGAATTGTCGTTGTCACTTCTTCCACGGGAATTTGCGGCACATCATCCGCTGCTGTTGGTGCCGTTTCAATCGGAACATCGAGCTGCACGGGTGCGGGGACATCATTGATCTGTTCTGATTTCTCAATCATATCAATAATACTACTTTCTCCTTTCGAAGACTGCCCTGAATTATACGCTAACACCAAGCTGGTAATGAAAAAAACCGTCGCCAAAACGGCAGTGGCTCGAGATAAAAAAGAACTGGAACCCTGTGAGCCAAACACCGTCTGTGAAGCCCCGCTACCAAACGCCGCGCCCATGTCAGCCCCTTTCCCTTGCTGTAACAACACTAATCCAATAATCCCAATGGATATTGCTACATGTACAACCAGAATAATGCTTTCCATGACCTAATCAAACCTTTGTTGCGGCAGAGCAGATTGCTATGAAATCATCACTATTTAATGATGCTCCACCGATTAACCCACCATCAATGTCATCCTGAGCCAATAACTCAGCAGCATTCGCGCTTTTCATGCTGCCGCCATAAAGAATTTGTATTTTAGCCGCAATGGATGCATTTTGGACATTTATTAATTGACGAATAAAAGCATGTACCTCTTGTGCTTGGTGAGGTGTGGCAGTTTTACCCGTACCAATGGCCCAAACGGGCTCATAGGCAATGACAGCGTTGGCGAAAACCGCAATACCATTATACTCAATTATTGAAGAAAGCTGTCGCTCAACCACATTTTCCGTAGTACCCGCTTCACGCTCTTCCAATGATTCACCCACGCAAAGAATTGGGGTCAGACCTAATTCGAGTGCAGACGCAAATTTTTCAGCGACAATTTCATCGGTCTCACCGTACAGCGCACGCCGTTCGGAATGCCCGATAATGACATAATCGCATCCAACATCTTTTAACATGGATGCAGAAACTTCCCCAGTAAAAGCCCCTTTTTCAGGTATGGCGACATTTTGTGCGCCAACGGCAATACGACTGTGCGCCAAAGCTTGAGAAACCTCAGACAAAAATACAAAAGGTGGACAGACGACAATATCCACCCCCTCCAAATCAGTCGCGCCGGGAATCATACCCTCAATAAGTGCCTGAATACTGGTCCTGGAACCGTTCATTTTCCAGTTTCCAGCTACCAGTGGTTTACGCATACTCTCCCCCAAAGGCTAAAAACACGCAAGCTTAACCAGAATGACGTTAAAAATCAATCTATAAGATAATTAAAGTCAGCAATCGATTCCAGCTCGCATGCTTTACCCTTTGAAACTACAAATTTAAAATCAAAACGAATAAATATCAGGCAACATTAGGTCTTGCATTGATTGATTGCTCAACCACACTCGCCAAGTTATGTGCGATATTTTCAACCACTTTTTTATCTTGCCCCTCCACCATCACGCGCACTAAAGGTTCGGTGCCTGACGGGCGCAACAACACTCGGCCATTGCCTGCCAGCTGGCTTTCGGCCTCTTTTACCGCATCGGTGACACGCTTAATACTAAGCACATCCGTTTTGCTGGATAAACGAACATTCACCATGCATTGAGGATATTTGACAATACCACTACGTAACTCTTTTAAACTGCGCTGGGTAATTACCATTTCTGCCAGTACCTGTAAGGCAGATACAATACCATCCCCGGTTGACGTTCGATCAAGACAAATAATATGGCCGGAAGATTCACCACCCAAGAGCCAACCGTCTTGTTTTAACATCTCAAGGACATAACGATCCCCCACTTTAGAGCGCTTAAGAAATATACCTGCCCGACTTAATGCTTGCTCTAAACCCAAGTTACTCATCACGGTACCTACCACACCACCGTGTAAGGTACCTTCTCGGCGACGTGATTGAGCGATGATATAAAGCAATTCATCGCCATCAACAGAATTGCCTTCATGATCGATCATGAGCAACCGATCGCCATCGCCATCAAAAGCAATGCCCAGATCCGCTTGGTGTTTTTTGACCTTTTTACACAAAGCATCAGGTGCGGTTGACCCACAATCTTTGTTAATATTCACCCCATTTGGATCAACCCCAATAGCAATCACCTCGGCACCTAATTCGGTAAAAACACTAGGGGCCACATGGTAGGTCGCACCATGGGCACAATCCAAAACGATTTTTAAACCCCGAAAATCCATGGTCATCGGGATGGTACTTTTACAAAACTCAATATATCGACCTGCGGCATCGACAATTCGCATGGCTCGACCCAGCTTAGCCGATTCCACAGTGGTCATCGGTTTGCTAATTTGGGCTTCGATTTCTAATTCTACAGCATCCGGTAATTTGGTGCCTTTATCTGAAAAAAACTTAATGCCGTTATCATCATAAGGATTATGTGAGGCACTGATCACAATCCCCGCCTGGGCATGCAAGGTACGGGTCAGGTAAGCAATCGCAGGCGTTGGCATCGGTCCCAGTAATTGGATATCAACCCCAGCCGATGATAATCCCGCTTGCAATGCAGACTCAAACAGATAACCAGACACACGGGTATCCTTACCAATAAGAACTTTACCTTTTCCATTGGGGGCTAATACCTTACCAACAGCCCAGCCCAATTTCATAATAAATTCGGCGTTGATTGGTCCTTCACCAACTTTCCCTCGAATCCCATCTGTTCCGAAAAAACGTTGTGACATGTATTTTTACCCTTGTTTTGTAGCAGAAAAAACGTTTACCGCATCGACGGTCGCTTTAACATCGTGAACTCTAAGAATGGATGCGCCTTGGTTTAATGCAATGACAGCTGCAGCGACACTTCCATAAATACGGTGAGTTGCTTCTGCTTCTCCAATAATTGCCCCAATCATGGATTTTCGTGATAAACCCACTAAGACCGGGAGTCCAATATTATTAAATGTAGACAATTTACCTAATAAGGTGCAATTGTGATTCAGTGTTTTACCGAAACCAAAACCTGGATCAATCAGGATTTGGTGACGAGAAATACCATAAGCCAGGCAATCATCCACACGTTGTTGCAGAAATCCAAGCACACATTTTACGACATCCTCATAAGCCGCGTGTTGCTGCATATTTGTTGGCTCACCTTGCATATGCATGAGGCAAGTCGCTGCACCTGTTTGTTGAACTACGTCTAAAGCGCCAGGTGCTTGCAATGCACGAACATCATTAACCATCTCAGCCCCGGCCTGTATTGCCGCTTGCATGACTTTTGGTTTGCTCGTATCAATGGATATGAGCACATCAAAACGACGTCTTATGGCTTCAATGGGTGGGATAACCCGGTTGAGTTCTTCTTCGAGTGAAACAGGCTGAGCATTTGGTCGAGTGGACTCACCACCCACATCAATGATTGCGGCACCTTCAGCAATCATTGTTGCCGCATGGTCGATGGCATTCGCGCTTGAAAAAAAATTACCCCCGTCCGAAAAGGAATCAGGGGTAACATTGAGTATGCCCATGACCTTGGGTGCTGATAAATCAAGCACCCGGCCACAACACTGTAATTTGCCGCTCATCAGGTTTGGTTGACGGGGTCTCCTATTTTACCACCATTGTCGCTTTTTTTATCGTCATCAGTAGATTCGTTTTTGGTGGTTGGATCCACGTCAAGATCTGACTCATCCCAATCACTGGGGGGGCCAGGTGGTTTACCTTGCATAATTTTATCAATTTGGCCGCGATCAATGGTTTCATATTTGATCAAAGCATCCGCCATCGCTTCCAGTTTATCGCGATGTTCAATCAATATGTTTCTCGCCACTTCATAGTTTTTATCAATGATTAAACGGACTTCGCGGTCAATGGTATGGTTGGTTTCATCAGAGACGCCCTTATGTTGAGTGACCGAGCGACCCAGAAACACTTCCCCTTCATCTTCACTGTAAACCACAGGACCGAGCTTTTCTGATAAGCCCCACTTGGTGACCATATTGCGTGCGATTTCCGTCGTTCTTTGAATATCGTTGGAGGCACCCGTGGTTACACACTCTGGACCAAAGACCAGCTCTTCAGCGATACGGCCACCAAATAAACTGCAAATTTGACTCTCTAAGCGTTGCTTGCTGTAGCTATAACGATCTTCGTCAGGCAAGAACATGGTGACACCTAAGGCACGCCCACGAGGAATGATGCTAACTTTATATACTGGATCATGCATGGGTACTTTTAAACCGACAATGGCATGACCCGCTTCGTGATAAGCCGTTAAGCGTTTTTCATCATCATTCATTACCATGGATTTGCGCTCAGCACCCATCATGATCTTATCTTTGGCTTGCTCAAACTCAGCCATACTTACCGTTTTGTTGTTATTGCGTGCGGCAAATAAAGCGGCTTCATTGACTAGGTTGGCCAAATCTGCGCCTGAAAATCCAGGAGTTCCTCGGGCAATGACTCTCGGTTTGACATCATCACTGAGTGGTACTTTACGCATATGAACGCGCAAAATTTGTTCGCGACCTCTAACATCGGGTAGCGGTACGGTCACTTGGCGATCAAAACGGCCGGGTCGCAACAGTGCAGGATCGAGTACATCGGGTCGATTGGTTGCCGCAATGACAATGACACCCTCGTTACCCTCAAAACCATCCATTTCAACCAATAACTGATTGAGTGTTTGCTCTCGCTCATCATGGCCACCACCTAACCCAGCACCACGATGTCGACCGACCGCATCAATTTCATCAATAAAAATGATGCATGGGGCATGTTTTTTGGCTTGCTCGAACATATCGCGCACTCGGGAAGCCCCTACACCGACAAACATTTCAACGAAGTCAGAACCTGATATGGTAAAAAACGGGACTTTCGCTTCCCCGGCAATGGCTTTGGCTAATAGGGTCTTACCCGTTCCCGGCGAGCCGACCATTAAAACGCCACGTGGTATTTTGCCACCGAGTTTTTGAAATTTACCCGGATCACGTAAAAACTCGACCAATTCACCGACTTCTTCTTTGGCCTCTTCAACGCCAGCAACATCACTGAAATTAATTTTTACCTGGTCTTCGCCCATCATTCTGGCTCGGCTTTTACCAAACGACATGGCGCCACGACCACCGCCACCGCCTTGCATCTGACGCATAAAGAATACCCAAACTGCAATTAATAACAGCATAGGGAACCAGGAAATAAAGATCTGCATTAAAACGCTTTGTTGCTCTGGCGGCTGCACATCAATGGCCACACCACTGTTTAATAGATCACCAATTAGGCCAGGATCTCCCGGGCTATAAGTGACGAATCTTTCTCCAGACTGTTTAATACCGCGAATATTCCGCCCTTCGATTAAAACGCGTTGTATTTCGCCGGATTTAATATCCTGGATAAACTGAGAATATTCCATTTGTCTTGAAGAGGTTTGTTTCGGTGCAAAATTATTAAAGACCGACATCAAGACAATCGCGATAACCACCCAAAGGATGATATTTTTTGCCATATCGTTCAAAACGGCCCCCTCAATGGTTGAGACGTTAAATACCAAACATTCATTTGATCATTGCAATATGTTGCAGTGTCAAATCCATATAAATCATGCTTCAAATTAATAAATATCATCAATGAGTTAAAATAAAATTCGGTGGCACTTGCTAAGTGATCAAGCTTATTGCAAAACTGATTATTAAACAATTCGATTTTTCCCCAATAAATAGACTTCTCGACTGGCAGGGCGAGATGCTTTAGGTTTTCGAGTTAACACATGACTAAACACATGTTGCATATTCCGCCGGAAACTGTCAATTCCCTCTCCTTGGAAAACTTTTACCAACAATTGGCCCCCAGGGCGTAATGCTTGCCCAGCAAAATCTAATGCCAGTTCAGCAAGATATATCGATTTTGGTTGATCCACCGCCTTGCTACCACTTATATTGGGTGCCATGTCTGAAATCACAAGATCAACTTGCTTATTATTTAGGCAATCAAACAACTGATCCAACGCATTTTGCTCACAAAAATCACTTTGAATAAAAGTCACGCCCGTTAGTGGTGCCATGGGCAATAGGTCGATGGCGATGACTTTTCCTTGGTTTCCCACATGTTTTATCGCCACTTGCGACCAACCTCCTGGAGCCGCCCCTAAATCTACCACCACAGCGCCTGGTTTTAACAGCTTATCTTTTTGATTAATTTCTAACAGCTTAAAAGTTGCTCGGGAACGGTAACCTAATTGTCGCGCTTTTTTGACATACTCATCAGAGAGGTGTTCATTCATCCAACGTCTGTTTTTGTTTTTTTTAGGCATTATTATTTTTTTCACATTCAGAGCGTATTTTGTTGGTTTTTACGACCAACCAAATCATCGCTCCCAGCCCATATACACCTAAACTTAGCAACTGCCAACCACTACCTTCAATCAACTTGTCATGAATTAACCAAAAAACGAAGCCAATAATGATAAACAAACCTAAATCAAACTTCACGGCATTAAATGGACTCGGTGCAACCGTGATTCCCAGCTTGTTTTGCGATACACTATGGCGTTTTAACCACTTCAATTAATGAACTCCTGTGAGACAACATGGCTTTAACTAGCAAACAAAAACAATATTTACGAGGTTTGGCGCATAATTTAAAGCCAATTATTCTAGTTGGGAATAAAGGTATCAGCGCGCAAGTGTTAGAGGAATTCAATCATGCGATTGAATTCCATGAGCTAATCAAGGTTAAGTTGAGCAGCGCGGATCGCGATGAACGCACCCAAATGGTTCAGCAAATCGTCGATCATTCAGCCAGTGAAATCATCCAATGCATTGGGAAAACCGCGATTTTCTTTCGCACCAGTGAAAACCATAAAATTCAATTGCCTTAATTTATCTTTATCGATTGGACTTGGTTAGCAATGGGCAGTGGATGGCGTCATACGGCGCAATCCGGCGACCACCAAGGCCAATCCGCACAAACTCGTCATCAAGTATAAAACGGAAGATACCCCGTGTAATATACCAAATTGTTTTGCGGCTTCACTGCCCTCAATCAATCCCTGTGCTTTTAAGTCAGCCATGAGCGGCTGCAGGGCAAATAAATTCACTGCGACCATAATAAACATACCAAATAAACACCAAACCCGCCATTGTCTCCAACCAACACGACTCATTTGCGTAGCCAATAATATGGCACTGCACACTAACCCGATAATGCTAATGAGCATAAACATTTCGCCCGCTACGCTACCTGCCAGCTTCCGATCCTCAAGTAGCTTAAATAATAGCGGAACAGCCATATATCCAATGGCCCACATGCCACCGACCCAAAGGGTTAATAAAAAATTTTCCAGTCGAGCAATCTTTGTCATTGCTATCATACATCCTGTGATTAAAAGTTTAGGATTTTATGCACTGATCTAATCCTGCTTGCAAATCGGCTTGTAAATCTTCGATGTTTTCCAATCCTACGGCAATACGGATCAGGCCATCCGAAATACCCGCCAATTGGCGAGCTTCCGGTGTCATTCGTCCATGGGTTGTGGTCGCGGGATGCGTTATGGTTGTTTTGGTATCCCCTAAATTGGCGGTAATTGACATTAAGCGGGTACTATCGATAACTTGCCAAGCGGCTTGTTGCTCCCCAGATACTTCAAATGATAATACCCCGCCAAAATGTTTTTGTTGCTGTTTAGCCAACTCATGTTGCGGATGGCTGGGTAATCCAGAATAGTTGACCTGTGCGACAGCCGTCTGTTCAGTGAGCCAATTCGCTAACTTCATTGCATTTTCGCTATGCGCTTGCATACGCAATCCCAAGGTTTCTAATCCTTTCAGAAAGACCCAGGCATTAAACGGACTCATACTGGGACCGGCGGTTCGTAAAAAACCATAGACTTCTTTGCCCACATACTCTTCATTGCCCAACACCGCCCCGCCGAGACAACGACCTTGCCCATCCAGATATTTAGTCGCAGAATGAATGACAATATCAGCACCTAGCGACAAGGGTTTTTGTAAGGCCGGGGTGCAAAAACAATTATCAACTGCCAATAAACAATCGTGTGCATGAGCCAACTCGGCTATTTTTTTCAGGTCGGCGATTTCATTGGTTGGATTAGAGGGGGTTTCTAAAAATAATAATCGGGTATTGGGTTGAATGGCCTGTTGCCAAGCATCCAGGTCTGTTAATGGCACATAACTGGTGGTAATACCTAATTTTGCTAGATAATTATTAAATAGCATCACTGTCGAACCAAAAATACTGCTCGACGATACAATATGGTCACCGGTTTTTAATAACGCCAAACACGTTGACATGATGGCGGCCATGCCTGAGGCTGTCGCCACGCACCGTTCAGCACCCTCTAGCGCTGCCAAACGCTGCTCAAAGGTTCTCACCGTAGGATTGGTAAAACGTGAATACACATTGCCCGATTGCTCGCCGGAAAAAATCGCCGCCGCTTGTGCTGCCGTATCGAACACATAACTTGACGTCATAAATATTGGTTCGGCATGTTCGCCTTCCTGAGTGCGCACTTGCCCAGCGCGCACCGCCAAGGTATCTAACCCGTATTCTTGTTCATCAAAACGATGATTCATAATAAACCTCCAGTAACTACCTATTGCAGGAAGTGTCATTAAAAAACGCGGGCTAAAAAAAAACCCACTCAGTACGTTCTACTAAAGCAGGTTGTCCTCTTTAGCAGCATTTTTATCGCGCCCGCAAGCTGATGTCAAATCGGCGCTTCCTCTAGGGTAAAACAATCGATAAAAATATGCCAATAAAATTTAAACAATTAGATTGCCTGAACCTTGCCTATTCTGTCAAACTAATAGATATCCGATGATTTTTTCATCGTTTAGCATCATCACCACCGCCTCGATGATGGCGCCATCGGATGCTTTTTGCTCACCTGATGATGAGTGATTATTAACCTGATACACGGCAATATAACCATCACTCGTCTCGGCCCGCAAACTCAGATAACAGCGAATGCCAAGCCATTGCCCATATTCGTAATAGGCATGGGTAATGGCAATTTTTATTTGCTTTTCAATTTTCTTGGCTTCACCGTGATTGGTCGCATTTTGATCGACATGAGCAGAGCGTTTTGCCAATTCTGCTTTGGTGTAATTCACGGCAGTGGCCGTCCACTGATTCAGATCTGCATACAAACGGTAGCCATTCCACGATGTTGCCAATTGCAATGGCGTTTTAATATATTGGTTATTAGAAATTTTAATAGGTTGGATGATATCCAAACTAGGAATATTATAATGCTGAGCGATTTGCTGGTAATGCTGGATAGCTCTAATATGATTGGAACAGCCAGTCATAAAGACACAAAATACCACCAATACCGATAACTGATGCATACGGCTTATCTAAACCCTCATAATTAGGGCGTCCTTGCTCACCAAAAATTCAATACCATCAAAAATTAGAGAATGATGATGTATATATTTCGTACTGCACATGTCTTCGCCAATATTTGAGTGTAGGTTATAAAAAAGGCATTGCCATTAACACCACTTGATTATCATCTTCATAAGCAGAATCACTGTTATCAACGGCACGTATTAGAAAATAATAAGGTAGCCGATCATCCAAGCCATGTATTGTTGTTTCAAAGGGATAAGCATTTCCACCGGTTCCTTGTTGATAGGTTTGTCCCAATTCAGGCACAAGTTTTACTCGGTTCGCATTGCCAAGTGGTGTAGTGCCGGTAAAATCAAAAGGCCTATCTTGATAATACGCGACATAGGTCACCGGATTCATATCTAATGCCACATCCCAACGTAGCAAGGCGCTATTTGCTGATCGGATGACTTGCTGCACACCGATTCGGGGCGTTGGCATCAAATAACTATTTTCACCTTGCCCGCACGGAATGTCATTATACGTGCTGCTCCATCGAGGTGGTCGATTATCATTCAATGGTGAATATTTCTTTACGAAGTTATTTAAGGCGCTGACATTCGCATCACTAATAGAGTGGCGAAAACCAAATAAAGCCTGGGCTTCGTTAGCATCTTTTAAAAGCTGTTGAAAACCAAACTGACTCTCGCCAAGCAAGGTATCTAATAAGCTTTCGCCGGTTGCCAAATTCTCAGGACCTTCTGCATAACCTAAAGAAAACACCTTAAACCCATCTGGACGAACCGCTTCCGCCATTATCTTTGGTGCAAAATAACGTTTGTTAATACAATAATTCGTTTCTAGATAATTTTGAGTGGCTGATGAATCTAAACGAAAACTTTCAAACAATAAAAGGTCGATTTTCTCTCGGGTATTAAATTGATAATGCGGATAATCTGGACTAAAGAAAAACAAACCACGGTTCTGTGCAATCAAAGCGCGAGGGTAGTCACTGCCGAGCTTACCCAGAAATGTTTTGATACCTGGCGCTACCCATTCATATTTGCTAGACTCTCCAAACGAATTAGGCTGTGCAACGTCGATGGTGTCCAAGAATACACCGTCGCATCCCAAGCCTTGTGCATTAGCAGGCGCAAGAATTTGTTGGATACCTGCCGGCTCACCATTTTGGCTGCTCATCTTATTTAAAACGTCATACCAAGCCGGATCTCCCACATTCACATAAGCGCCTCCATAGCTGGTATTACGATCAGGTAAACCATCCGGATCACCACTGGCTAAGGATACATCATCTAAATACCAAGAAGCATATTCTGTCCCTCCGGGTGAGGGTAAACCCAGCGGATCAATGCCTGAAAGCGATGCGCGTTCAGCATACGCAGTTTCCCCTCGTGGATCGACACGAGGGCCGCTAAACTGGCTAGCGCTGGCAGTAAATCGAGGATCATCAAACATTTGCTCATCGGATAAATGGACGGTGCGCGCATCCTCACCGACTGAAATGTAACACAATGCAATAACATCATCAGCTGGATCATCGGGATCTTTGCCATCTTTCACATCCGCCACTTGCTCAGCGGTTAAGGAAAACTCCGGATGCAAAACAACTAATTGGTAATTTTCTAAATGAGTAATGATTTGCTCATTCAAACTTTCGTAATAGATCGTATAATGTTCTACGCGCCGTAATGCCTCTTGCAAATTATCAATATTCGCCAGTGTCACAGTGACAGGTTCACCGGCTTGGGCATCGAGTGGTGTGACCCTTAACAATGCGGTTTGTAGACCATGGAATCCAATGTCAGACAAACTTTGCCATTGAACTTTGGTTTCACCGCTGCTGGCCGCCGCAACGTAACCATCCACCGCTTGGGCGCTTGTGGCCGCCTGCCAGGTCTCTCCAGAATCATTAGAAAAATCGATTTGAAATTGAACAGTATCTTGTTCTTCATCCTGGTGATAAATCCATAAAGTGATATCGCCAACGGCTTGTGGCGGGGGTTGTATACGGACAATACGTGGGGGTGAATTGCCAGGATGAAAGTCAACGTTTACATCAATGCCGGAGGCTAAATCAGCCTTGCTAGGTAAGACGGTAATGGTGATATCATCGTGCTTAGTGGCTCCAGTCTCATCGGTAACTGAAATTCTGAAACTGAGGGTTAATGGCGATGAAGTGGCAGGGGCGGTAAACGTTGTCTCTTGCGCTTGATCATCATTAATCTTGACCGCGAAACCGCTTGTTTGAGTCCACTGATAAGAGAGCGCTTTCTTTACGGGGGTAATGACTTTCGATACTAACTTTGTGTCACTACCTTCAACCACTTCTTTGTTGCTTTCGGCCTTGACTTCAAATGAAATCTTAGCAGATACCCCGTGAGGTAGTTGCTGGTCACAACCCACACCAAAAAATAGGCACAAGGTAATTAGCCAGTAATCCAATCTAACGAAATTGATTCGCATGTCTTCCACCAGCTTTTTCATTAGGAGAAAAATTGAACATTAACGCCCGTAAAGCACGGTTACCAACAAAAGATAATGCAACATACCCAAAATACTTGAGATTTAGGTATTGGGTGTGAGACATGTTTTTGTCCTGACACCAAAAGTAGGCGCTTTAGGCGAGGCGACAAGTAATAGTCGAACTATTGCGAAATTTTTTCAACGTAGTCAGGGAAAAAAACAAGGCCGCAATAAAGCCTGAATCCTAAGTATTTTGGGTATATACCCTACATCTGCTGATAAGATGCAGATATAGGGTATCGCAAAGAGCTATCTTTCTGAGCGGTTTAATGTAGTTATTTTACTGTGATAATGCACGATCGACAACCATTTCCTTGGGTTTCGTGGAAAGGTCTATTTCGATCAATCGTTGGCCGCCGTACCATTGTCCTCCAGCAATGCCCGTCAGTAAAACTTTTTTAACAGGCTTGGCAGCAGACAAGGTCACAACGTTTTTAGTCACATCCCAAACCCCTTTAATGGCAACATCACGATGGCCTAAGCGGTTTTCGGTTTTTTTGCCAATATCAAAATATTCTGGATTTGTTATTGGTAATGTCATGTATTTTTCATATTCATTGAGAACCGCTTGCAACCAACCATAGATAAGCGTATTGCCCATACCATCGTAATTTTTCATATTAGACTGATGAAAAAAATGTGACCACATCCGATAAGATAACATATGACGCAACGCAATATCGGCTTCGGCCTGCATGATTTCCTGAAAAGTACGAGGTGCACAAATCGCTCCTGGAATCATACAAGGGTCTTGCCCCGCATTGATAAAACGCTCGTAGAAAACATAGTTATACTCATCCGTTAACTCATTTGCGGTGGTGGTATTAAAATACACATTGGCAGGCCAGCGCGGCAACAAGATAATATCAAAACCAGGAACGAACGCTTCGGTCGCCTGATTAAGCTGAGAACTATCTGATGCTAAAAAGCGCACACCAAGATCTTGAGCAGCCCGCATAAATTCATTATTTTTACCTTCGGGATAAGGAATGTCATCAGAAGTATCAAACTCGGTATTATTAAAATCAAGTAACCCAGAGTGATTGCCTGTTACCAGTACCGCATCATTTTCGACTCGTTTGGGTAGTTGTAAAATGTCCCACATTTTACGATTCTCATCAATTTCAAAAACCGACTCGGGATAGCCGACACCATTGCTTGCATTCATGGTGCGGTGGGTGAAGGTATGGTTAATAAAACGGAAATCATTTTTATATTTAACGATACTCTTCGTCAATGCATCCAAATTAGTGATTGTTTTCACCACTAACGCCAATTGTGGGACATGAGTTTTATCTTTATCATCCAAGGTAGCAAAGGAAATGACATTGTTATCCGTTGCCAAGACGATCAGCCCATTATTTTTTTGACCGAGTGTCCACGCCTTAACTATCGATGAAATATCGACAGTGACATTGGGTTGATCGGTGATAGCAAAGGTTATGCAATTGGATGGATCAATCATGGTAGAGATAGCGTTTTCAGTCAGTTTGAGATCTTTTAATGCATTATCTAACCTAGACGGAGTAATTTGACAAACCCGAGCATTATTCGCACGATCTATGATCGGTGTGTCGATGACAATATTTTTAGGCATGGCCAACTGAGGAATGGCCAACTGAGGCATAGTATTATCGCCCATTAAGAGGCTATCACTGGTTTTAGTGGCGGTGTTGATCCAAAGATTCAACTTAGCGCTTTCCAGCGTAGCATTATCACCGGATGGTAAAGAAAATTGCATCACCATCGCCGATAACTGTTGTTTGGTTGGCTTCAACTCAGTGGATTTAAAATACGCTCGATCCGCAGGCATGCGCTTTTCAGTGGATTGATAGGTGATTTCCACGCCGTTACCATTAAAGGCTAAATCTAAATCAAATTGTTTAATGGTGGGATATTGATTTTGGAATTGTTTTGCTTGATTGACTGTATTAACAATATCAGCGGCAGAAAGCCGATATTGCAACGTCTCATCGGTTGCATTGGTCGCCGTGTTCCAGAGGTCATTAGGCAGAAAAACATCGTCCATATGGGCGCTAAGATATACTTGTCGAGCCCCAATAAACAAGCCTTTGGTCGCAAAATTTACGAATTCATAAGCCAAAACATTGGAGTGTATAAAATACCAAGCATTGGTAATGGTAGATAATAAAACTTCACGGCCATCGGGATAGTTCAACAGTGAAATCAAGGTACGATTGATGTCCATGCGATCCACTAATAAAGGCTGTACCATTGGACCAGTTCCATCCGCACGGGGTTGTGCGAAAAATGCAAATCCATCTTTGAACTCTAATGGTATTTTGGTATTCACATATTCGAAATATTCAGGACCACCCGCCGGTGATAACCAGCTAGCGGAGAAATTAATATCGAAATCAATATTGGTCATGCCGTAATCTAAATCTAGCGAAGCATTGGTGGACGGAAAGCCAGAAAGCACCGCTTCACGCACCGAAAAATCCCGTTCATACGCGTGTAATATTTGCCATTCCTGGAGGGTAAAACCGGAACCATTCCCACTGACATACAACTCACTATTGGTTAATATAATACCGTTATAGTGCCCGCGCTGTTGGGTTGATAAACGCGCTGCAGTTAACGTTTCACGGCTGGAGTCTAATACGTCATAAGGCACGCCCATTTCGTTAAGCACGTCATCGATTAAATCTAGTCCGATATCTTCATTAGCATTACCTGAGGAAACTACTAAAACCTTTAAATCTAAACTCACATCCGTGAGTGCTGCTTTTCCATCAGCAGACCCCAATACGCAGCAAATTAGCATTACAACTGGCAAAATTGTTTGCCAAATACGTTGTCGCTGCGGGTATTGAAAGGGGGGGGGGGAAACCATTCGCATCTCCTTCTTGACCATTATATTCGTTATTGAAAAATAAAATTAATGCTGTGGTGTTTATTCTGCCAAGGGTATTCTTGTTTGCAGAGCGCACAACACGCTATTTTCCCGTCAAGATAAATGACGAGATAGCAGCTTAATACACAAAAACAATATTAAATTTGCTTAGCCGATTAAAGACGAGTCGCTCTATCTTGCGTGTCATGCACGTCACGATGGAATTGCTGGTCTTAGCTAAACTGAAAAATCAAAAATAAATCAGGAGGTGTAGTCCTACCATTCTTTCAATATTCTGATAGGTCCTACATTTGGAATATATGTATTTTTTATATTGTACGTAAGCCAAAGCTTTCACGCTCTATGGCCAGATCAGCAACATATCGATTACAATAGAAGCAAACGGCGTCAAATTATGACAATACATACTGCTTTCCTATTTTTTTTGGCGTATAATCGCCGCCTAATAAATATAGAAACCAGCGCATTATAAAACGTAAATAATAATTAGCAAAGCATTCAATTAGCTTTTTTGCGTAAAATCATTTCATAAAAAAAACATTAAACATTTTGTAACTCACAGAGTGTACGCTTTAGCAAACCGATTCTTTAATAAAGTGTACGTCCTGACTAAGTTGCGTTAAAAATGTGCAGTATCACTCTCACTCTACGATCACTATAAAAAAACGACCAATAGGTCACTGTTTAGCCTATAACAAAGACTACGCACGGTGCGTTATCGATGATTTCTTTTGGCTAACTGACGGTGAAAAATATAAACATTTGGTGATCACACAATCGCACTGACTGACAGGTTAAGTAAATTGATGAGATGAGAGGCTCAGCTAAAATCAACACATCATACCTAAATCATCATGACGGTTAAATCTCCTAAACGATAAACATACAGCGACAAATGAATACCATGCTTGCTCAACCAATTAGCAAAATGCTTACGCTTTCGCCCCCTATTTTTACGTCTTCTGATCGCCCAGATCAGAAAAATCAAAATCCAAAGCGATCACTTTGTAAAAAAATGCTGCTGATGATTAGTTGCCTCAGTCTATTAGGCATCACACACGCTGCTGCCGGGGAAACATTGCGTTGGGCTGTGTATTATTCAAACAAAACACCGTTAAATACACTAATGCAGTATCAACTATTAATCTTCGATAATGAAACGCATCCACCCATCACTCCCTTGATAGAGAAGAACAAAACCGTGCTGGGTTATTTAAGTCTTGGTGAGGTCGGTCAGCATCGAGCGTATTATAATCAACTCAAACGTGATGGCTTATTATTGCAAGAGAATAAAAATTGGACCGGTAGTTATGCCATTGATATACGGGACAAACGCTGGACTTCGTTGGTGATTGAGGAGTTGCTTCCTAGTATTTTGCAGCAAGGCTTTCACGGTATATTTATCGATACATTAGACATTCCCCCCCATCAAGAAAGAACCGCCCCGAAGCGATTTCGAGGCATGACCGACGCCGCCATACAATTGCTCAAAACCATAAGATATCACTATCCAAGTATAAAAATCATGCTCAATCGCGGCTATGACATATTACCCCAAGTCGCCCCACTTATTGATTATGCATTGGGGGAATCTGTTTATACCACTTACAATTTTACCACCAAGTCCTACGAACCGGTGAACAACTCGCTTTACTCTCAGCAAGTAGGTATATTACAATCAGCCAAAAAAGTAGCACCTCATCTGGTTGTGATGACATTGGATTACTGGCAACCAAACGACGTTCAAGGGATTGCAAACATTTATGCCCAACAACGTGCGAATGGATTTGTGCCTTATGTGGGGACAATTAAACTCGATATAATTGTACCTGAACCCAATTTATGAAAAATTTGCTATTTTTCTGGTCCATTGTTTTCGTTTTTATTGTCAGTGATTCACTCATGCCATCAGCTAATGCTTACGCTAGTGAATCCCTGGTAAAACGGACGGTAATCGTACTGTATGACGGCAATACAGTGCCAAATGCTCGCCAAAGCATTGCCCACAAAATGGCGCATGCTATTCTCAATCACCTGGGTCTCAAGGTGATATATAATGATATTCATGGTAACTTGCCAGCATTAACCACCATGCACGATGTGCGTGGTATTCTATGGTGGTTTAATCACCTGACTTTAACCCAACCCGAAATTTTTTTCTCCTGGGCGGCAAATGCCCTAGATACGGGCATACGTTTGGTGCTGATGGGCAGCCCTATGTTTTTAACGGACGTTGATCATCGCCCCCTACCCGCCTCCATCATTAACCCATTATTTGAACGTTTAGGCTTACAGTATCAACCTCGTTATTCAGAACTCACTTACGCCAGCCAAATCATTAAAAAAAATTCTTCCATGGCAGAATTTGAGTATCCATTAAGCGATTTATTACCGGCTTTCGGCCATTATCAAACCATTAATAAAGATATTCAAACTTACCTTGTCGTACGTGATGAAGGCATTTCGTCAGAAGATTCGCACCTCATTACCACGGGACCTCATGGTGGCTTCGTTGACCGTGATTATATTTTATTTTCTAACAAAGCCGATCAGCGATTTCGCTGGCGCCTCAATCCATTTTTATTCTTCAGTACTGCTTACGCGACTGACGCGTTACCCAAGCCTGATCCGAGTACATTATCAAACCGTCGCATTTTTTTTGCGCACATTGACGGGGATGGTTGGCGCAATCGAACCAAAATACACAAATATCACAAAGACAATATCAGTGCTGCCGAGGTAATTACTAAAGAACTGATAACCGCTTTTCCCCATTACCCGCTGACAGTGGCCCCAATTGCAGGGGATCTCGATCCAAGCTGGTACGGGTCAAATTTGCATCGCGAAACGGCAAAAAAAATATTTCAATTGCCTTATATAGAGGCCGGCTCTCATACTTACGGTCACCCTAATATTTGGCCATCATCGGGCCAAACAGTAGACTCTGAGAACCTATCATTCACCTCTCGTTGGGTAAACGAGCTGTTAGCCCGTACAAAAATGGAACATTTGCTATCACAAGATACCTCCAGCAGCGATCATCAAGAAACCCAAAAAGCACGGCTTTATAACATCCAGCCCTTTTCTGTCGACTTAGAAATTAATCAATCCATTGGTTACATCAATACACTCTTACCTGCTGGACAAAAAGTCACCATTATGCAATGGAGTGGTAACAGCCAACCGTCTGAGGCCGCTATCATCGCAAGCGCTCAAGCCAAGGTTTACAATATCAACCAAGACACATCTCATGGCCAAGGTCCATTAGCCTTATTTTCCTATACCACCTTAGCCCCTTATGGCCTACGTTTGGAAGACAGCTATCAAGTCTATTCCTCAGCGGCATCGGTTAGCTTTAACGCACATGCCTCTTCGCCTAGTTTTTTCAGCTGGAGACAGCATACCCAACATACCGAAACACCACGACGTCTAGCCCCATTAAATTTACATTACTCAATGGCCATGGGGGAAACACTCGCCAAGCTCAATACCTTGATAACAACTTACCAATATATAAATGGGTTACAACTTGCCCCCATTGCCACCAGCCACTATGCCGCGATTGTCAATGGTTTTGTGAATACGCGTATCATCACACTGGCTCCCAAGCAATGGCGTATAGAAAATCGTGGACATTTGCAAACCATACGTTTTGATAAAGCGAGCTTCCTAGCCGTTGACTTTACTCAATCTCATGGTGTCATCGGGCAACGTCATTATCAGGGAAGTTTGTATACTCTACTTGATTCGCAAATCACCCAGCCCATCATTGCATTGAAAACCATGCGTCGCGCCTATTACCCGTTTGCGCCGCAAAGTTATTTATTGCATAGCAACTGGCAAATTAACAATGTGACGATCAAGGATAAACATCAATTTTCATTCGCTAGCCAAGGATTTGGTGCGGGGAGTATGCATTGGCACGTACCGACTCAAGGAAAATTTCAGATAACAATTTCGGCAAACCAAGAGGTATTACAAAACATTATCGCAGAAACTACCTCCTCTCACATATTAGCGTTTGATATTCAATCAAATAATAACTCAGCGGTATATGTGAATGTGAAAAAAATTATCAACGCGACAAGTTAAACGATGCGAATTAATGCAGCCCTCGTCATTTTTATGGTTGTGCTCGCACTATCAATCAGCATCATGCTATTTCCCAGCGAGCAAGATATTAATTACATGCTATTAATGGACGGTGATTATTATTCCACACAACCGGTACTCGCACGCCAACTCGAAGAAGGTGATTGGTCACTGACCACCGTTCGCCCGTTAATTAACGCCTACCAAAAATCTGGCAATACGCGACAAGCCATCGATCTCGTTGAAAAATTAGACGCACGCCAACCAAATAACCTGGAAACACTTAGTTTATTAAGCGAGTTTTATCAAAAGGAATTTTTATATAGTCACTACCTAATAACGCTTGAAAAAATCAGCAACATCGCTAAGCAGGCGAGCCTATTACGAAAATTATCCCAAGAATATGCATACACAAACCAAAGGGATAAACAAATCATGGTCCTTGAGAAACTCGTCAAAGGTAACCAGGCTTCCCATGATGAGAAGCTATTATTAGCGCAATTGTATGCCTTGTATCATCGACACGCGGATATTGCCAATATACCCCTCTATCAAATGGCCATGGACAATCAGCCCATGACGGGAAAAACCCGCAAACTCATTATTAGCTTGTTATTGGATCAAAATCAAAAAGACAAGGTGGTGTCGATACTTCAACACTGGTTTTCTGACCAAGAAGATCCTAGCTCAGATCTCATTGAAATAGGTCATTGGTTGATCATGGTGAAACAGGCGGATTTAATTAAACAAACGTTTGCTGACAACAATCCGCTGACCAACCACAATCAACAACTGACTCGCTTAATGATTGATGCGGAAATTGCCATGGGCGAACATGAATCGGCGTTAACACGCTTGCACAATTGGCATTTAACAGAACAACTCCCCGCCAGCCTTTACCCTATATATATACGGCTCGCCGCATCAACCACCAATGAAGCCAATAAAAAACGTATGGCGCCTTATATCATGAAGCTCATCGCCAAACAGCCAGTCATGGAAAAAGAATACATTTATGCCCTTGAAGATAACGCTGATATTAATACACTGATTGATTATTTCTTAACGAAAGAAAAAAACAAGCCATTGAGTCAAGCCCAAGAAGATAAATTGGTGCATTATCTTATTAAATTAAAAAAATATAAGCTCGCACTTCCCCGCTTGCGCCGACGGGTATTCAGCGATAATCAATATGCACTACACGATTATCTTGGCCTTGCAGAAAAACTCAACAAAACGGATGAAGCGCTCAATTATCTCTGGGATACCGTTCAATCTGCTCCGCCAATTGCCCAGCAGCATCGTCAAATCGCCCATAAACTGCTTGAGTTTGGCAAAAAGCACCAGGCAGAGACATTGTTTATGCGCTTGGCTGAACAAGCGTCTTTTGATGCCCCGGATGTACAGCAGTTATTTTTTCTTTGGGGACCTCGCCCCACGCTTCCACAAATACAGTGGACCATCAAGCGGGCGCGTACAGCCACTGACCAGGAACAAATCAAATGGCTGAAAAAATTAATACAAATCGGTGAATATCAACATACCTTAGATATCATACAAAGGACTGGGCTGGTCACTGGGCTTGATTTTCAACGACTGTGGGTTGAAGCCGTCACGTTAAAAGGTGATATCGATATAGCATCAGTGAGCACGGGCAATGCCATTGACACTATCTCCGATGCAGTGGCGTTGCAAAACCTTGCCTTATTCATGGAGAAAAAAAATCAACATACGCTTGCACTGCAACTCTGGCAAAAAATACATACATTGCATCCCAGGAATTTGGCCGCATTACGTTATCTTGGCTTATATGAATATCGGCAAGCGCATTGGCAAAAAGCCATTGACTATCTGGATCAATATGTCTCGAAAAACACAGCAATAAAAACTGACATTGAAGCGGGTTATTTTCTGGCAGAATCTTTTCGATTAATCGGTAACACGGTTCAAGCACGCGCCTATTATGAGAAATTATTAAGCACGGTCAAATACGCTGATCAACCCGTGCGCATTCGCTTATTGCAGGCCATCATGTTAGCAAGAGTCGGCCGGCTTGAGCTTTCTCTTTCGAGTTTTGAGCAACTTCGGAAAAAAAATCTACATGATAAAAATTTAATATCAAATTATGCATCGATTCTCATGGAACAAGGTCATTATGAAGAGGCACAAAAAATACTTCAATAAAACTCAGATACCAATGACATTGAGCGCTACCCTAGCCTTGTGTTGCATGCTTTGGGTAACCACATTACTCGCACAACCAAACCAAGGTGCCACATTAACGACTCAAGCCACAGACAATGGGATGAATATCAATTTGTCATGGAGCGATCCAGTGCAGACTTCTTATCATAAGGATAACAACCAGCTTCACATGCAATTTTCAAAGGCACTTGGCCAAACAGATTTAACACGCTTATTAGCATGCTGCTCGGAATGGTTGCTCAATGTGCAATATGGCTACGATAGCTTGCTATTGGTGTTAGCCCCCGAGGTCGGCGCCAATATTTCCCGGACTGAAACAGAGGTAACGGTTCACTTGGTTCGCATTTTTCCGAAGAGAGAAACAGCCGCGCCGTTGCAGCAAGCCGATGATAATGATGATCAATTAAACTACTTGCGTGCAGTATCATTATTGCACACTGGCGATTCGCATAAGGCACGAGCTATCTTGTCGCAACTCTCTGATAAAAACCCATCGAATATGACATATCTGAAAAGCCTTGCTTTATCGGAATATCGTATCGGTGATTGGCGTGCTGCGTATCGACACTATGATCATGTGTTATCTATTGATCCCGAACAAAAAGACGTTAAACAAGTCAAGTACCAACTCATTCGAGAACATGGTGGCCAACTAAAGTTTGACTCAATGATGCGTATGGCGGATAACAATAAGGATGAGCAAAAATTAATCCGTCTTCACGCGAATACGCTATTTTCCATGGATTGGCGCTTGTCTGCTACCCTATCACGCCGAGAAATACACATCGATAAGGCAACTCATCATACGCCTATTGCTTCGTTAACCATACGCGAAGACGTTGAGCTATCTTTGTCCTATTACCAGCAAATGCAAGAACAACAGCTGACTTTGTTATCCAATGAATCCAGCATCGGCGTTCGATTCCAGTTGGCTCATGGTTTTTTAGCGCATCAAGAGGGGCTACTCATTGCCATCAATGAACCGGTGCCGGAATATATAGAAGGCATCGCACAACCTTGGAAACGCCATCGATTTCAAGTGAATTTCAAACGCCAATATAATAAAAAAGCATCATCGTCTCTAGATATTCTGACTCGACATTATTACCATCATAGCGAAAAAATTGCAGATACCGCAGGTTTTCGTGGATGGTTACGCTATACCCTAAGAGAGTACCGGCCCACATTTGCTCTGGCCTATGCCATTGATGGCGAGTATGTCACCAAACAACATACACCGTTAAATACCTCAAATAAAAATAATCAAAGTGCTTCAGCTCTGCGCATCCATGACCATGAAGTACATACATTACGATTAGAATTAGCCCACACTTTTAATCATTCGTTAAATTTATCAACCGCAGGAGGATACATCCTAGATCGATATCAAGGAAAAGCACCTTTTGTCAATTTTGGCCTTCGTTACGCTATCAATAAGTTATTCCAAGTCGGTTTTGTATTTACTAATACATTATCATTTGAACAAAAAACAACAAATAATGAAGTACGGGAAATAACTTTTTACATGGTAGGTTATTTTATTTAAGTTCCCTTAACAGACACTATATTATGAATATCCGTAAAATCGTCATTATCGAATTATTTGTTATTTATACCGTATTAATGCTTATTGATTATCTATTTTTCCAAGGTTCACGATTCAGCGAGGTCAATCCACATCCCTTTTGGATTCCGGTATTGCTCATTGCCTGTCAGTATGGCATCCGTGAAGGTGCTATATCTGCCATAATCGCCACGGCCTTGTTCCTTGTTGGCAACATTCCCCCCCAGTCGTTAATGGAAGATAGTTATTCATATGTTTTTTCTATTAGCCTGCTACCTATTTTGTGGCTCCTTGCCGCGTTAACATTAGGTGCCATTCGGACGAGACAAATTCATGGAGGCAACGCTTCTCTGTTAGAAATAAATGAGTTAAAGTCACAAAATCAAAAAATCCATACGGCCTATACGCAATTAGAAAATAATAAAAAAGTGCTTGATTTTCGCATTGCCAGTCAATTAAATACTGCCTCGATGGCATTTCATGCGGCGAGAAAAATACAAAAAATGGATGAAAAAACGGTATTACATGGCATTAGTGAATTAGTAAGCAATATTCTTTCACCCGATAAATTTTCTATCTTTTTGTTGGATGATTCAATGCTCAGCAAAGTGATCGATCATGGCTGGTGTGATAACGATCAATATAATGAATGTTATGCAGCCAATGAAAATTTATTCCAACATGTGGTGGCACGGCGCAGGGTACTGTGTGCTAGCAATCCACAAGATGAAACCTTGCTCATTGACGAAGGCGTCCTCGCCGGTCCGCTTTTTAGTAGTGACACGAATCAAATTGTTGGTATGCTAAAAATAGAAAAAATTGCGTTTGCAAACTTTAATATTAATACCGTGGAAAGCTTTCGAACCTTGTGTGAATGGATTGGTACACTCTTAGCGGATATGGACTATCAATTGAACATACCGAAAAAAATCACTTACAACTCGGGTTTACGCAGCTTAGATGAACTCAATTTTCAATCTCAATTTTTGTTTCAACTCAGCCAACGGGTCGATTTTGAAGTGTCTGTTGTTATTATAAAACTACAACAAAATAATTTAAGCCAAGAAAAAATTTCAGAAATCACCTTAGCAATGTCACGTGCACTCATTGAATTGCGCGGTACTGACCATGCATTTAGTTATGGAAACGATCAAAATCACTATATTTTATTATTACCGCAAACACCTCTAAAACATGCGGGTCTAGTGGCTCAAAAATTCGAGCCAAAATTTCGCCGCTTGTTACCCGATACCCTAAAGAATGTACCATTTAGCGCTACCACCAAAAGACTCGTTGATCATATTGGTGGACATACCATGATGGGTCAGGTGAGCGCAGGTCAATAAAATTAAGGAATGGGAAGCGAATACAAAATGTTAACCAATGAATCCTCTGAAAAAAAGGTCAAACACGGCCTGCTGGAATGTGCCGTGGTAGCCACCATCAGTTGCATCGTAGAAGTTACGATTTTCTTTGTCCAGGAGAATCACGCGTCTTTGGCTCTGCGCTTTATGTCTCATGGTTTACTAAGCGGCTTATTAATCGTTTGGCTTTATACGCGACAGCGCCGACAACTTGATATTCGAGCTGCATTGATATTAGTACTTTGCACCAGTGTACTTGGCCCTTTTGGTGCCATTGGGAGTGCTTTAATGCTGTTATTTATTGCGATAGCACGATCAGATGTGGAGAAATTCGATACCTGGTACTTAGCGCTATTTCCTGAACAGATAGACGAAAAAACCTCGCTAAGCGATCTCTCTGGAGCTGGACAGAAAATGAACCACATGGATTTATCCAATACGGTTTCTTCTTTTTCCGATATTTTGCGATTTGGTGCCTTCCCGGAAAAACAAGAAGTCATTTCGCGGCTGACCCGAGGTTATTCCCCAGAGTTTGCACCCACTATCAAAGCGGCCTTAACCAGCGACGATGCTTCTGTTCGAGTACAAGCCGCAACGGCGATGGCACAAATAGAAAAAGAATTCACTCAAAAATGGCTCACATTAAAACAAACTTCAGAACAAAACCCGGATTGTTTTGATACCTTCCATGCCATTGCGCAACATCTCTACAACTACGCCAACTCTGGGTTACTTGAACTTGAGCAAAAAAACGATATTTTGAAAAATGCCCTGTACAACTACCAGAAGTGTCAAGCCATCAAGCCATCAGCCATTAGTATAAAACTCGCCATCAGCCATGTTTTCATCCAGCAAGGGAAGTCCACTCAAGCAATCGAGTTACTGCATGAAATCAAAGGTAAAGCACAATCCTTATGGGAAATTCGCACCTACTGTGATTGCTTGTATCAGTTGCAACGCTTTGATGAATTACGACATGAGCTAGCTGAGTGGCAATATTGGCAATTTCATGGCAATGAATTGATGCCTCAGCTTGAAGATGCGGTACATTTATGGACCAAACCAGCGGAATATGTACCATTGCTAGCACCGGTATGAAAATACAGAAACCCGCATAGAGAGGCCTAAGGCATAGAAATTAAATAACTTTTACAAGTTACGCACAAATCTAGTTCCTATTGCTAAGCTGGCAAGCAAGATGTGCCGTTATTTAATTTCCATTCCTTAGCGCCACCCGATCGCATTTAACGACGGATTATCATGTACAACCATAATACAAAATTTAATACCGATGCAGCACCGCAAACGGCGGATATTTGTCTCATTGTTGAAGGTTCTTACCCTTATGTGACTGGCGGTGTATCGTCCTGGTTGCAAAGTTTGATTACTACGCAAAAACAATTTTCTTTCCATGTGGTCACCTTGGTTGTCAACACCAGTAAGTTGGTTAGCAAGTACCAACTCCCCGATAATGTACTTTCATTGCAGCATATTTGTTTGCAAGATATGCCGCGAGGTATGCCACCTTCACGTCATACTCCCCAGCTGCTAGCGGAATTAAAACAACCGGTATTAAAGCTACAACAACATGCTGATCTTACTGAGATCCAACAAATTCTTGAAATACTGTTACCTTACCAAAACCAAGTCGGCAGCAGAATACTCTTAAACTCTGAAGCGGCTTGGAATTTAATTCTTGATATTTATCATCAAATTCTTCCTCACAGTTCGTTTATTAATTATTTTTGGAGTTGGCGATCTTTACTCGGGGGACTATTTGCTACGCTGATTGCTCCACTGCCAAAAGCCCACGTGTATCACACCATTTCTACCGGCTATGCTGGCATCTTTGCCGCCAAGGCAAAACTTGAAACAGGTAACCCCGTGATACTTACCGAGCATGGAATTTATACCAATGAAAGACGTATTGAAATATTGATGGCAGACTGGCTGGCGGAGAGTAAAGAACAAAGTTTTGTCTTTAATCAAGTTAAGCGAGATTTGCGTAATATTTGGACAAATATTTTCGAAAGTTACACACATGCCTGTTACGACGCTTGTGACCAAATTATTACCTTGTATGCAGGTAATCAAATTCTGCAAATCCGCGATGGCGCCGACCCCAAAAAATTAAAAATTATTCCCAATGGCATTGATTATTTGACGTTTGCTAATTTACCAAGAGCAATAGGTCATCCACCAACCGTCGCTTTAATCGGCAGGGTGGTACCCATTAAGGACGTAAAAACATACATTCGTGCCTGTTATTTATTATTAGAAGATATTCCTAACTTGAATGCATTGATTCTCGGACCCTATGAAGAAGATCTGGAATACTATGAGGAATGTAAAAACTTGGTGAGTCATTTACAATGCGAACAGACCATCCAGTTTAAAGGGCAAGTCAGACTGACTGAGCATTTAAGTCATGTTGATGTCATTGTATTAACTAGCTTAAGTGAAGCGCAACCCCTAGTATTATTGGAGGCGGGTGCGGCCGGTGTGCCTTCCATTGCCACCGATGTCGGCGCTTGTCGAGAAATGATTTTAGGGCAGAGCGATGAAACCCCTCCTCTGGGACCAGGGGGTGCAATTGTACCACTGGCTTCTCCCAAAGCAACCGCTGAAAAAATAAAACTCTTGTTAACTGACCGGAATTGGCATGCGCGCTGTTCAACCGCTATTCAAGAAAGAGTCAGACAATATTACGACAAAGATCAAGTCGATTTAATTTATCAACAACTTTATAGCGGACTCATTGAGCAAGCCTATAATATGACATCAGAGCCCCGCTACTAATGGCTGGTATTGGTTTTGCCTTACGTAATTTGACTCAACGTGATGACTTGATTGGAGTCATCGGCGCCTATTCATTCTCCACATTAATCTCATCAGGGCCGTGGTTATTTACTATTTTGTGTTTGGCAGGAATTAATTTTTTCTTGTCCGACTGGGTAGATGCCAACGTAATCACAATATTTCGCATTGTACTTATTTATAATTTTGCCTTTTCTTTAGTTTTATCGAGTTCCCTTATTTTGGTAACCACTCGATATGTTGCAGATTTGCTTTTCCAGCGATCAATCACTAGCGTACCTAGCGTCTTGGTCATTAGTCTTACGTTGGTTTACGTAATTGGATTGCTGACAGCCGTTCCCTTTTATCTGATGTTCACTGACTTTCCGATGAGCTTAAAGATCATTGCGATTATTAACTATTTAATGATCAGCGGTATCTGGGTCGCTGCTATTTTTATCACCGCAGTGAAAGACTATAACACCTATACCTTGATGTTTGGGGTAGGTATGCTTGTTGCCCTAATTAGTAGTTTCTTATTAGGTCCCAAGTATGGTGCTGAAGGCATGCTCATTGGTTTCAATTTTGGGCTCATGCTTATCATGTTTTCCATCATCGCTCGCATTTTCACTGAATACCCCGCCAAACTCGTTTGGCCACACAATTATTTTTCTTATTTTGGCAAGTATTGGGAATTGCTGATCAGCGGTTTGGCGATCAATTGTGCTGTGTGGATTGATAAATGGATCATGTGGTTGGCACCTGACCACGATGTTGTTTCTGGGTTGATGATGTATCATCCAGATTATGATGGTGCCATGTTTTTGGCTTATTTGGCGCTCATACCCAGCATGGCGTATTTTCTGTTATCAACCGAAACGGGCTTATTAGAGAAATATCATAGTTACTTCCATGATATAAAACATCATGCCAACTACCAACGCATCGAAAAAAATCACCACGCCATTTTACGTTATATCGTTATCAGTTTTCGCCGTACGCTGGCTTTACAGCTCATGGTGGTAATGATCCTCTTAATATGGGCACCTCAATTTATCGCTTTATTAGGTGGCAAATACATCCAGTTAAGTATATTTCGATTGGGTGTGTTAGGCGTATTTTTCCATGGCTTAATTATTTTCTTATCAACACTACTAGCTTATTTTGACTTGCGCCGGTTGACCATTATGATCCAAGTACTCTTTTTATCGCTCAATGGCGGCTTAACATTCGTTTCGGTAAAACTTGGCTTTGCATTTTATGGATATGGTTATTTTCTAGCTTGCCTGTTCACATTCGTCGTTGCTTTTTTTGTCAGTGCGCGGGCTTTTTTGAACCTACCCTACTTAACTTTCATCAAGAACAATCCGTCACTACCGAAATAATATTTTCTCGGTGCTAGAATAAGCAAAAAAAATGCCTAAAATATAGAATAAATTACTAAGATTTTTTCAATATCTTTAACGGTATTCTCATTGTTATATATCCATCCCATGAGGGATCGATAATCGCTGTAGCGAACTAATTTTAAACACTCATAGCCTCCTGCCTTTTTCCTCAGACGCATGTGATCGATGTAAACATGGCAGAACATTAATGCCAATCCTCCTCAAGGTAAATTATATGTGTTGTTTATTTATCGGTAGTGTTTGCTACTAGCATCATATCGTTTGTTCAGACACCGGTAGAGACATTTATTAAGCTAATTTTTTCCATGGTAATCCGATGTGTTTTTGGCGCAGATATCAATTCTAAAAACTGATAATAAACGTATGTAAATAAAACCCTGGCAAGCACTTAGCCACATGCATAACAAATCCTGTGTAAAAAGTCAGCAGAAAACATTGTTTACAAATGATAGAAAAACGAGCAGATAAAAAATAAATTTAAAAAGTTTAACAATTATTGACAAATTAAAATTTATAGAATTATAATGAACAACATAAAGGATAGAGATTTTAGTGTGAAGTCATTAATAGCTTGTTAGGTATCTCCGGTATCAACAAACAGCGAGACTAAAAAAACATATGGACTTGTATCATTATTACTCCGTAGTATTAGTCATCAAAATTTCTCTGAATAGATTGTGCCTATCTATTCGGGTTTTCATAACAACATTGACGGTAACTAAAACTGCATGCCTTGGATATGTGACATTAGCAATCCCATCAAGCAAAAATAGTGCTAACGAATTCAATATAAAGTCGATACTATATTCTGCTCCGTCTTTAATCAAAAAAAATCAACTCCTGTTTCTCTCATGTGTGTGCTTTCTGTTGTCTGTGGGAATGAGTTTGTTGGTAACATGTTTTCATCGGAGCCACCTCTATTTAGACTCTTTATTTAAGCAGCGTGTTATAGCGCTGGTAGTACTCACATTACGTGACTCAATTATTTTAAATATTTGCGGACCACATATCCGCTCGAGGCGCAACCTGCGCTACTACCCAAGGAGCATCGGCTCCACATCACAAACTTTGGAGGTGTAAATGAATGGTTTAAAATTAGGGGTATTGTTATCGGTAATGCTGGCCAGTACTTCGCTACTTGCTGATAACCCGACATCAAACATTGTTAACGAAGCTGATCCATCGTTCCAAGCGTTGAGTACCCTGTCAACCACCGAGCAACAAAGTCTTATTACCATGACTAGCGAGCAACTGGCTGAAATTGAAGGCACACTAAGTTTCAACTTTTTTAACGGAACGAATTGCTTTGGTTGCAACAATATCGCAATTGTTATACAAAACAATATTAGTATTGGCAGCGGCTTTGGTGATTTATCAAACATGGTAGGTATCGGACAAGGTATCAATTAGAAGAATTTTGGCCAATTCCGGCCATAATGTTGGCAAGGAGAGCAACCCCCTTGCTTTTTAACCACAAACTAGAGGTTATAATTATGAGAAAATTAAGCTTACTCGGAATGTCTTTAGCATTTGCTCTGTCCAGTTCTGTAGCGATGGCCGATAGCAATAGCTTTCAAGCCTTAGGCGAAATGCCTACCGCAGCACTCTCAACCATGACAGACAAGCAACTGGCTGCTGTTGAAGGTACCTTCTTTGATGTAGATTTCTGTGCTGGCTGTGTAAACATAGCTGGTATTACTCAAGGCAACCTTTCTGTATTAGGTGGTCTTGTTTTGCAAAGTAATGTGGCAGGCATTTCACAAGAAATTAATTAAATTCTCACCTTATACCAAACATAAAAAATAGTTCTAGGAGATGACGATGAAAAAACTTAGCTTAGCAGGTGTGTCTTTAGCGTTAGTATTATCCAGTGCTGTAGCAATGGCCGATAGCAATAGCTTTCAAGCCTTAGGCGAAATGCCTACCGCAGCACTTTCAACCATGACAGACAAGCAACTGGCTGCTGTTGAAGGTACCTTCTTTGATGTAGATTTCTGTGTTGGCTGTGGTAATTTTGCAAGTATAGCACAGGGTAATGTATCCTTTTTTGGCGTTGGCGTTAGTCAATTCAACGGGGCTGGCATTTCACAAGAAATCAACTAACTTATTTCACACTCTAAAACAAATAATTTATTCACCTAGGAGATAACGATGAAAAATTTAATTGGCGCACTTGGACTTTCTTTAGCTTTCTTTTCTGCCACAGCGATGGCTGAAACTAACAGCTTTCAAGCCTTAGGCGAAATGCCTACCGCAGCACTCTCAACCATGACAGACAAGCAATTAGCTGCTGTTGAAGGTACCTTTTTTGATTTTGATATCTGTACTGCCTGCGTAAACATAGCTGGTATTACTCAAGGCAATATTAGTGGTGCTGGTCTTTTTGTTACTCAAGGTAACCTGGCTGGCATTTCACAAGAAATCAATTAATATCGATTTCTTTTAAGGTACGGTACGGGTGGGCATTACCGCCCGTACCATGATTTAAGTTATCAGTAAATTTAAGTAGCGAAATTTGTCAAGTAAGCATCAACGAAGATGGTTAGCTTTAATACTTCAGTAGTATTGCGCGAGCTTTAGTTATTCTCAATTTAACTGAAATTGATATATAACCAACGCGAAATTGTAGACATTGCCCCAAAAAATTGACTTACGGGTTTTGCTGTTTAACTGAGTAATAAACCGGAAACCATTGAACACATAATTAAAATTTTTGAGTAGTCACGCCGTTTATCTTCATATTCTTTCTGAAAGCATTTGCTAGTAAATAGATTTAATTTTAAAGTATAGATACATCGCAAAAATGAATGGCTTTAGGAGAGAACGAGAGTACACGACTTAAGAGACTCTCATATCAAAGGAGGTTTATAGATGAAAAAAATTGCAGGCTTTACAATCTCATTAGCGCTTTTGCCGGCTATTTCTCAAGCAGAGCCGATAAGCGACACGTTTCACGCGCTGGGAAAATTTTCCGCCTCACAATATGAAGCACTTGTAACGATACCAGATAATCAGCTTGCCACTATTGAAGGGGCGACAAATGTGTTCACTGATTTATCAAGCCTATGGAGAAGTTCGGGAGTCGCCTCAGAAGGCGTAAATAACCGACTTGTTCTCAACTGGATACCTAACTGGGCACCACCTACACAAGGTAAAAGTGACCCATCCAAACCTCAAGCTAGCACAAAAAGCAGCAGTCCTGTAGGAAATAACGGAATCAACTACACTCAAATAACACAGTCTGGATCGAGCAGCAATGCTAATAACTCGGCTAATATATCCCAAAATTAATTACCATGAGGCTAAAAACGCAAAAGCAATAAGCAATCTATAGAATCTGTTTTCTACCGCCAAGCGCAATCGATTGTATTGGACTTAATGGCAACGCTGGTTATGATTACTCCGATTGGCCGGTATGCAAATACCGGCTTTTTATATTTTAAAACTGGATGACCCAGTATCAACAAAGAAGTAAAATATAAGCCATTGATGGCCTCCTAATACCTTTCCCCTGACATTCGAACCCATTATATCATATACGCTTGTTATCACATCTCACACAGCTAGCTAGTTGTGTCATAGGTAGTAACGTATTATAGTGCGGCCTTCTGCAAATTTTATAATGAACTCCCTTACGCATCGAATCAAGTTGATTAACAAAAATGAGATATTTAAACCAATGGCTGAATGCCAAACTAGCCGCGATTTTGATTGCAATATTTTTAGCACCAACGTTGCTTTTTGCGCAACCTGAAAATAATGATCCAAGCACTGAAGAAGATGTGCAACAAGAAGCGGAAGATGCTCAAAGAGCGTTAGACTTGTTTTTGCGTGATCAAAAACTATTATACAAAAAAGGTGAATTTTCCTTTGAATTTAGTGCATTCTACAGCACAAGCATACAAGACACTGTGTGGCAAGATAAAAACACTAACAACATATTTTTAGCGAAAAATATTCACCGTGCACTGAATACCTCTTTTACCACCCGTTATGGACTCATGGATGGTCTTGAATTAAATATCAATCTACCCTATGGATACGCAGAACAGAAAATTGAATCCATCGGTGGATCTACACGATATAATAAAACGGATGGTCAGGGTCTTAGAGATATTCGAGTTGGGCTAAAGTATCAATTTTTGTATGAAGACAATGGAAAACCCGATTTGATTGCTGATATATCCTACCAAGCACCGACTGGAGACGCGCCGTTATTAGGATCGGATCACAATCATATCGAAATCGGTGCAACGTTTGTAAAAACTGTCGACCCGGTGGTCTTTTTTGGGCGCATTGGTTACAAATGGACCGAAGAAGAAAAAAATCATGACCCTAGCGACGAAATCGCCTTCCACGGTGGCTTAGGTTTGTCATTAAATGACCGAGTCAGTGTCAATTTACAAAGCCTTGGTACCTTGGTTATGCGAGAGAAACGCAAAGTCAACGGTAAACAAATTCAGAGTGAAATTTCGGAAATTTTGAGCTTACAAGTCAGCGTCACAGCGATCATTAGCAAACAATTATCACTAGAACCGGTGGTAGGTTTTGGTCTCACTGATAACGCAACCGATAGCTATGTTGGGGTTAACATACCTTATCGTTTCTAATTTGAGATGATTACGATGATAAAAAAGTACGGTACATACTTGTTATTATGTTCAATGCTATTGGGTGTGCAAATGACATCAATCAGCTACGCCGACTCAATAAAATCTTCAGTGACGACGACTAAGAAACGTCATACGCTCAAAGAACTTCGTGATCAGAATATCGTAAAACAACGATTGGATTATTCTTGTGGTGCTGCCGCTTTATCAACGCTGTTAACCTATTATTTTGGAGATGATACATCCGAACGTGTATTGCTCGAAATGCTTGAAGAGCGATTAAGCAAAGACCAACAACGGCTTAAACAAAAATCCGGATTTTCCTTATTAGATCTCAAATATATTGCAGAAGCTAAAGGCTACCAAGCCGCAGGTTTTAAATTAACAATAGAACAATTAAAACATCTTGCAGCTCCTGTGATTGTATTCCTGAAACCCTTGGGTTATCGACATTTTGCGGTATTGCGCGGAATTAGGGATGGGCGAGTCTTTATCGCCGACCCTTCACGGGGCAATCTACGCATGAGTATACACCGCTTTTTAGCTGAATGGGATGGTATTATATTTGTGTTGGGGCATCCTAATGAAAAAAACATAACAGACTACCCATTAGCGGTGCCCAAGGTTGTTGCACGGCCAGAGCTGTTAGGTGTCACTCGCTTGCTTGACGTTGCATCACATCAAAATAACTAAGGAATAGAAACCAAATCTGTGCGCAACTGTATAAGTGATTTAATTTCCACTCCTTAGGCATAACGTAAAAAATACCGACATAAACAAACCCACCGCAGCAACTTCTGGGAATCGGCGATGCAATGGCTTTCCTGATTTTTGTCCAATAAAAGTACACAATGAATTATATCTGAGCGATTCAATAGGGAATCCTATTGTTTTTTTGACATGCCAGTCGATTTGACATAGATTATTATGCGGTAAAAACTTAGCATCCATAATTCCTAATATTTAAAATAATGAAAAGAATTAGCCCTAATGAAAAACTTAATCGCACTGATATCGATATTTTCCGTACTGGTTCTCTTTACGCCAGACTCTTCAAATGCCACCGCTCTAGCCATTACAAACATGGCGGATATTGCTCAAATCAACGATTGTGAAACCTGTGTTGCTGTAGGGCAGGTTAACATTAGCGTGATCTTTCAGACCATTGTACTTCCCCAGGCTTGGTTTGTGACAAATAGCACCCAATTGCTTGCAGACACGTTAAATCATGCGGATATCTTCCAAGATAATGTGTGTGAATCTTGCGACAACGTAACGCAAGACAATCAAGTGATTGTCCGACAAGAAATCCACTTACCTGACCAAATTATCTCAGAGGAAGTCCCGGACCCAGGTAGTATGCCGATCGAATTTATTATCAATGAGGTCGTTAATTTTGAGGTAAATTACTGTGTTAGTTGCACTGATAGTATGCAAGTGAATGCCACTCGAGTGGATCAGTATTTCGAATTTACTGACCCATTGCTACTCTCCGCAGATAGCATCATTTTCAATGCGACGGATGTTTTTCAAATAAATTATTGCATTCGCTGTACTAATTTAGAGCAAATCAACATTGCCATTGTCTATCAGAGCATCCAGGCATTACCCGTGCCAACAACGTTACTTCTCATGGGATCTTGCCTGGGACTCATTGGCTGGCGCACTAAGAAAAAAACCTTGTAATGTCATTACCTGCGGACATGTGAAAATCACAAAGAAATTTCACATGTCCACCTAGGGCAGTTGCTGGCCCATTGCTAACTCAAAACTTCAATAAATCTTTTGCTTTATCCTTGAGCTGATCCTTCACTTCATCCCCTTTTTCTTTCAGTTTTTGTTTTGCTTTTTCATTAACTAACGTACCGAAATCCGGTCGAATTTTAGGCTCGGCAAAGTCACCTTTAATCCGAATGGGAATAGTAACACCTTTTAATTCACTCAGGTCTTTACCATCTTGGCCTTTGAGCGTACCAACAATTTTGGTTTTAATTAAATAATTTAATTTGTCCTGAGTAAGATCGGCGGTGCCTTTACCCTCTATACGTAATAAAGGGGCAGCAACAAATAAATCCTGATTATCTACGACTCCCTTAGTGATTTTAACTGAACCTTTAAGTTCGGTGAAATCTGTTTTATTAGGTTCATTGCCTTTTTTGGCGGATTGCCCTTTCATTTTAGCCAAGCCATCTCGAATAGTTTGTGCTACGTTTATTCCTTCAAGCGCACCATCTCGAAAAATAAAATCGGCTTTGCCATTCAGTGCCGCTTTTAATGAACTGACTGTCGCACCAGTCGTTGTTATATCGGCACTGGTATTCGCCATACCTGATAACATTTTAAAATCGGCAAATTTTTCTAACAATGGGAAAATTTGCACATCATCTATTTTTTGTGTCACATGATATACGGGCACTTCTTTGCGCACATCGATCTGGCCTGTCACATCAATGTTTCCCTCGGCTAACTTAACTTGCATCGGTTGCGCTTTGATGAGTCCCTCTTTGGCGTTAATACCAATATTTAAATCACGGAACGACATTTCATTAAATACTAAAGTATTTGCTTTCAAGCTGCCATTAATATCCAGCGCTCTCAACATTTCTGTGGGCAATTCAATGGCTACCTCTTCTACCGGCTCGGTGGGCTCAGGGACAGGTGGCTCAGGTGCTGCTTCGGTGGTTGGAGGCAAATAGCGGTCAACAACCAATTTATCAAGTAACAAATCAAAAGCCAGTGCATTACTTGCGAAGTCTTTTATTGCAACATTACCTGACAAGGTACTTTCATCCAAGGCTAACACCAATTTATCAATACGTGCTTGTTTATCGGTCGCAGAAAAAACAGCTTCCAGGGTTGTGCGTGTGAGTGCTTTTTCATCGGAGGTAACCATCTCAATGCCCAATGTTTTTAATACATTGCGTAAATTGATCTCATCGGAGGCCAAACGTCCTTCAAACACAGGTGAATCGATGATATTTTTTCCTTGGATTTGACCCTTAAGTTTAATGCCCAGACTTTCCAGTACCAGCGCAGCGACGGACAACTGCTGCTGTTTCAGATCCAGGCTGATATCGCTGGACAGGGTGAGCTTGGTCGGCTGCACGGGTAAAATATCACCCTCACCTTCCACATCGATTTTCAATTGAGTGAGAGCATAACGTTCTTGTTCAAGATCGATCATCACTTGTGAGTTGATTTTAATAAGTGATGTTAAGGCGAGTTCGCTTAGTTTAGCTCGAAAATCAATCGCCAGATCAAAAGCTTCTCCGAATTCAATTTCACTGGTGGTTACATTAAAATCCTCAATGCGATAACTGGCGCCCGCCACTTGATCATCGAAGGAAATGTCCGCGTTGGCAATCTCAATGCCGTTAATCGCGAGTTTTGGCATGGCTGTGCTCGATGGCGCGGATTCAGGTGATTCTTCCGCCACTTGCTCACCCTCGGTACCTGCCAGGTCTTGCCAATTATTACTGTCTTGTGAAGCTTGAATTAAATTCACAGCCAGACCATGTAATTTAAGCGTGGAGATATTAATTTGCTGCTTAAATAATGGAAGAAGCTGAATATGAACATCAGCACTATCAAGCTTGGCAAATGGAATCTCTTTAAACCCAGGTGGATTCGCTAACGCGAGCTTACCCAAGCTGACGCCAATCCAGGGGAAAAAAGACAAGTTAATATCCCCATCAATGCTTAGTTTTCGACCTGTTTGGTCATAAACGGCTTGTTCGATTTCCGTTTTATATTCATTGGGCTTCACGAATAAACTAATGGCGACAACGGCAACAACCAGCAGTAATACAACGCTGCCAATCGCATATAAAAGTATCCGAACCAATTTTCTCATAAAATCTATCTCAAGGTAGTTAGGAACGGGCAAAGACAAACCAAATCTAAGCGTCAAACAGGGAAGTTATCACGTCACCCACTCCTTAGGAATGAAAAAGAAATAACCAATATCGATTATTTACTCAAAATGCTTCAATCCTGGGTAATTTACCACGTGCTTGAGGGAAATGAAAAATTAGTTATTCGCTAATGCCATTGCTTTCCAAACGTTTTATTGCCGCATCAATGGTATAAAAAAAATGCTCTGCCCCTAAGGCCGAATACAAACCCGAACGTGTCATGACATCTCGCACAGGTCCTTTCACACCGGCAATATACAATGTGATGTCACGGCGTTTAAAATCCAGCACGACCTCATTTAATACCGTGTCTGCCGACGAATCTAAATCATTAATACTGCTGGCATCTAAAATAACAGCGCGCAATGATGATCCAGACGACTCAGTAATTTCATGCAGTTTATCTTTTAGGAACTCGGTATTGGCAAAATAAAAAGAGGCATCAATACGTAGAATAACCACGTTAGGGACTTGCTCGGCTTCTGGAAAGCGTTCGATATTACGAAAAATATCGGTATTAGGCAAACGACCTAAAATGGCCGTGTTCGGCCGTGTATTGAGTGCAATAAATAATAAAATAGAGGCCGCCACCCCCAGTAACAAACCTAAGGTAATACCAAAAACCAGCGTCACCAATACAGTAAATATCAATAACCCTCCTTCCGATTTTTTGACTTTAAATAAATAATGGATTTCTTTCACATCAATCAAACCTGTTACTGCGGTAATGATTACCGCTGCCAATACGGCATTGGGCAAATAATAAAACAAAGGCGTTAAATAAAGCAGGGTCACCGCGAGCAAGGCGGCGGTAATTAAAGACGCGAAAGCGGTTTTTGCACCGGCTTGGGCATTCACCGCCGTTCGGGAAAATCCACCGGTGACAGGAAAACCTTTAAATAAACTGACCACCATATTGGCTGTGCCAATCGCTAACAATTCTTGGTTAGCCCGTACCCGGTATTGATTTTTCGCGGCAAACACCTTACCAATAGAAATCGCCTCCATAAAACCAACCAACGCGATGGTCACCGCCAAAGGTAATAGGGTTTGTATCGCATCGAAAGTCACATTAGGTAGGCTCGGGGTGGGTAAGCCTTGCGGCACAAGCCCAATAATTTGTACCCCTTTAGTATCTAACTGAAACCACCAGACAACGAATGTGGCTACCACTACCGTGATAATGGCTCCGGGTAATTTTCGATGGATGCGCTTAATTAACAAAATTGTTGCTATACTGCTGAGACCAATCAAGCAAGTATAAAAATTTGTCTCATGAATATGTTGATAAGCGGTTAACAGCATCGTATGGATGTGGTGAGTTTGCGGTATTTGAAAACCTAATAAATGCTTGAGCTGGCTAAATGCGATAATTAAGGCCGCTGCCGTGGTAAAACCAGTGACCACAGGATGCGAAAGAAAATTAACTAAAAATCCTAAGCGAGTAAGCCCCATCAAAAATTGAATCGCGCCGACCATGGCCGCGAGTATAATCACTAATTCAATAAACCTATCACTGCCCAGCTCGGCAATCACGCCGACCCCGGCGGCGATCAACAACGAATCCAACGCCACCGGCCCGACGGCGAGCTGTCTTGAGGTGCCCATGAGTACATAGACCAACAAGGGTATTAGAGAAGCATACAGGCCAGTAATAGGAGGTAGGCCAGCGAGCATGGCATACGCCATGCCTTGCGGAATGAGCATCACCGTTACCGTAATACCCGCTATCAAATCGCCAGGTAAATCTGCTTTTTTATAGTTAGACGCCCATTCAAGTATTGGGAAAATGGCTGTTAATGTTTGCCATAAAAGCTTTATCAATACCGCTGGAGACCACGCTGGACTTGCTTGTGGATTTGCTGGTTTTTTATTCGAAGTTAGATTTGCTGTTTTTTTCTCAGGACCTTCAAATAATTCTTTAGCAAGCACTCGGTCAATAAAAAGCGTTTGTTCGCTACGGCTATAATCATGGTTAGCGTCATTATCAAACCACAAACTAGCACTGCCAATATCGATCTGGTCTCCTTGCTTGAGTGAATGCTGATGAATACGCTTGCCATTGACCATTATCCCATTGGCGCTTGCTAAATCTTCAATAACCCATGTACCGCCAGCCTCATATAACTTTGCATGATGTCGGCTTACTTTCGAACAATCGACATGTATCTCGCAAGACTTGTTCCGGCCGATCATTAATGTATCAGATACAAGGGGTATCACATCGACCTTGTTGCCGTTTAAAAAAAGTGTAAGCCTATTCATTATAATTATTGTCGTAAGGAATGGATTCACGGTAACCCCAATGCCATGAATTCTTTTTAAGAATCGATTCCTTAGGAATGGGGTCACGTCGAATACAAAGAGATTAAAAGGTCATTATCTATTCGATTAAGCTGCATAGTACAATGCCAGATGAACCAAAGTAAATAGTGATTTTTCTTACTTATCATAACAATAATCAACGATGGTTCAGCCCGCGTTCATGCGGATGTCTCTATGCTTTAAGTCAACACTGAGTTTTACATGTGGTTTGACGCGAGGGGGCAATGATGACAATACCAACACAGATCTCATGGATCATTTTATTTTTTGCACTATCACCTATCATCCATGCGAAACATCCGAGGGAACAGCAACACCAGAACACCTCTTCTTATGATTACGCAAAAGTGATACATGTTGAGCCCATCATCAAAAGGCACCAGGTTCGTACTCCCCAGCATGATTGCAGATTTGAACGCATTGAGCACGATGAGCATGAATCTCATACCGATAACAGCACTGGCAATATCATCGTTGGCGGTGTTCTTGGCGGCGTGTTAGGCGCACAAATGAGCCGTAAGCGTCATAACCATATACCGAGTATCGCAGGCGCCGTTATTGGCGCGAGTCTGGGACACCAAGTATCCAATCATCAGCGGGTTAAGCATCGAAAGCATTGCCGGCACACTCAACATGTCCAGGTGGAAGAGCATGTAAAAGGGTATCTGGTCACTTACCGCTATCGGGGAGAGCGCTATACAACACGCATGCGTCATGAGCCTGGCCGACGTCTCAAGGTACGTGTTGAAGTAACGCCTATGATTGATTAATGACATGACTCCCCTAAGGCATGTGAATACATGCCTTAGGGATTTTTCATTTTATGGTGCAAGCTGTCTCATACTCGCTAAAAATTGCGGCCATGACATTGTGGAACTACTGTCAATGGTACCATCCCCTCCAAGATCGATATCAACAACTAATTGGCCATCGGCTTGTGCAGTGGCTGTAATCACTTGATCCACAGCATTATTTGTTGATGAGGAAACAGATAACGCCCCACTGGTTGGTGGTTGACCCCCTATGCCTGCCATTTGTCTTGTGGTATTGGCTTGCATTGACACCGTTCCTGCGTCATCAACATGCTCACTGGCTACATCAAAATCCCAGGTATAGCTGTTATCGGATCTGAGCCACTGAAATATCACTTGCCGATCATTGGTTTCGCTACCGGTACTCGCTGGCAGCTGTATCTCTCGCGTATCATTGCCGATGACCGACTGAACAAATTGGTCATTATCGGTGACTGCAAGCTCTGTGACTGACGTGCCTTGAGTGCTTACGGTTCGATTGGCGGCATTATTGATCCGGCTGATATTATGACTTGCCGAGCTATTTAAACTCCAGTTCAGGTCCACAAAAGGCTCACCTGACATGCCATCGACATTAAAAGACCGATCACCATTAATCACCGTATTACCACTGGCCCCGCGTGCACAATTATCAAAAACCGTGGTATGACTATCGCCTTGAGATAATCCTAAGGGCTCCACATCATCCTCCGTTCGAGTCACCGAACCACCCCCATTGCAACTACGGACGGTTTCTGTGATAGCATTTATGCTTACATTGGTACCTTGGATGACCTGCTCCGAGATCGTTGCAATCAAATCCAGATCCAGTGCTTGCCAGGGGGCATTAAGCGGTGCAACATCGGTTGACGCCAATTGCAATACAACGGCGAGATTGATTCCAAGTCCTGGTATGGCAGGTAATCCCGCCCCTGCGCCGGGAATACCTGCCCCTGCGCCAGGTCCAGCGCCACCACCAGGAAACCCTGCACCTGCACCGGCTCCACCGCCGGGAAACCCTGTACCTGCACCGGCGCCACCACCAGGAAACCCTGCACCTGCACCGGCTCCACCGCCGGGAAACCCTGTACCTGCACCGGCGCCACCACCAGGAAACCCTGCACCTGCACCAGCTCCACCACCAGGAAACCCTGCACCTGCACCGGCGCCACCACCAGGAAACCCTGTACCTGCACCAGCGCCACCACCAGGAAACCCTGCACCTGCACCGACGCCACCACCAGGAAACCCTGCACCTGCACCGACGCCACCACCAGGAAACCCTGCACCTGCACCGGCGCCACCACCAGGAAACCCTGCACCTGCACCGGCGCCACCACCAGGAAACCCTGCACCTGCACCGGCGCCACCACCAGGAAACCCTGCACCTGCACCAGCGCCACCACCAGGGAATCCTGCGCCCGCGCCAATACCTGGCGGTAAATTACCAATAAGCCCCGGTGGTCCGGTAAAAGCCACCCCTGGAGGAACTGGCAAAAAAGCGCCGAAATTCACGCCAAATTCACCACCAAATGCACTAAGCTCGGTAATGGTCTCTCGGTTCAGGTTAATATCAACGCCAGCCACTTGATCCCCCCCATTAAGCGATGCTGTACTATCACTTCCGGGGCCTGAACAAGCCACCAAAATAAAAACAATAAACAAAGATAATGCGAAAAAACGCGTTCGATGTAAATGCATAACTCCCCTCTCCCACCTTTTATGATATTAACCTGTTAACCCGACGATTATTTGTGAGTTAATCATTTTGATATATCTTACATTTCTTACTTACCCATGTGGAAATCGCGATGAGAATTGATTCAGTCGCCAACTTGCTGTATGGCTGAACGAAGAAAAACTAGCCTCAAATCAAGCTCGATCGTATGTTTGGGTACGAAATATAGGATTTATTACGGTTATTATTATTTCTAGCATTGATTATTGAATGAAAGAGTGAAAAATAACCGAATGCTGAATTTTTATATAATAAGTATAGATGTCATGAACAAAATTTACCATCAGTTTAGTTATCCAGCAATCCTTTGAAGTCATTTGAACAATAATAAAACAGGTTGGCAAACAAAGATCGCATTCAAAATGCGATGCGACTATAATTTTTGCTTATGTGTTATGACATGAAAAAGCCATGGCGCCGATTTGCTTTTTCCTTTGACGAGCCACTGGGCAATACAGCACGCATTGATAACGCCCGCTAGGCTTTTACCTCACGGATTTTAACGACATTGGTACGGATATGTTTTTTTTAGATTTTATCGCACGTATTTTCCGCTTGCTTAATAGCGCCGCCTCTCCTGCTCAACTGGCAGGTGGCTTCACCTTAGGATTTATGCTCGGTCTTTCGCCAGGTTGGCCATTGCATACCTTGGTGTTACTGCTCATTATTTTGCTGTTTAATGTGAATCTGAGTATGAGTATTTTAGGTGCGGCTACTGCCGTTGGTTTAGCTTGGCTGTTTGATCCATGGATTGAACAACTCGGGCATTACTTGCTGGTTGATGTGCCGACATTACAAGTCTATTGGACAGCCATGTATAACGATACTGTCGCCCTACTCACCCGATTTAATAATACGGTGGTCATGGGGAGTCTTGCATTAAGTCTCATTTTGGCACTGCCGCTGTTTTTATGCACTGTATGGTTAATCAAACGCTATCGGGACACGTTATTGGCTCGTATCAAAACATGGCCCATCGCAAAATATATACGCGGCACTCGGGTATTTCAAATCTATGAAAAACTACGCATGACGGGGGCCATATGATTCGTAAATCCGGTGTGATCATCTTATTGGTTGTGGCGGCCTTGGTTTTTGCAGGGGCCTGGTTTTTACGCAATGGCGTATTAGAAACGTTAACCGAACAAAATCTTGAAAAAGTTTTTTCTGCACCGGTGGATATTGACGGTGTCAGTGTTGATTTGTTCACCTTAACGGCCACTTTTAGTCGACTTGCCGTTGCTGATAAAGATGATTTATCGCAACATATGCTCGAAATGGGCCGTGGTTCGATTGAGGTGGATTTTGTCCCGTTATTGGCCAAAAAATTGGTCATCAACCAATTAACCATCGCCGATATGACCACCGGCAGTCCGCGTGATACTCGCGGTGATAGCCAGCCGAGCGTCAGCCAAGCGCCCAGCGAAGATCCGCAACAAAGTGGTCCTTCCGCCATGGATAGCGGCTTGCAAAGCCTCAAAGATAATTTGCCAAAGATTGACCTTGAGAGTCTGGCTAAAGATCTCAAAGTGGATAAATTCATTAATCCACAAGAATTAGCCTCGGTCAAGGCCATTCAACAGGGCAAGCAAGAAGCGCTGGAGAAATATGCAAAATGGGAAAAACGCCTGGATGAACAAACCCTCGCCGACGACATTAAACAGTTGCAAAGTGATATCGCCGAACTTGATTTGAATAAAATCAAAGACACCAAAGATATCAATCAAATTAAAGAGACCTTGGGAAAACTCAAAGATCTTAAAAAACGCGCAGAAGCCATTAAAAAACAAGTCAAGGCCTTGCAGAGTGAAGCGAAACAAGATCTTAAAGACACGCAATTGTCAGCAAGTAATATAAAAGAACTCACCCAAGCGGACATTGACTCGGTAAAACAACTGGCCAAACTAGCAGATCTCAATGTAGAAGATATTGCTAAGATGTTATTTGGACCCAGCGTTATTGAGCGGTTTTATCAAATATTGGAATATTATCAAATCGCACGCGGCTTTTTAGCTTCGGATGAAGCGGCGAGCGAAGCCAGCGATCAAGCGATCAAGCGTCGCCAAGGGCGGGACATCCATTATGCAGTGACCCGCCCGGTATTGCCAAATTTTGTACTAAGAAATGCCAAATTTAGCGGTAAGCAACAAGACGGCATGGTCTTTGACGGTACCCTGAGCGGCATCACCTCCAATGCACGCCGCTATGTTGATCCTGCTAAATTAGATGTCAAAATGAATGCTGATACCGGTAATTGGTTCATCAATGGTATTTTTGATCATCGGGTTAACCAGCAAGGGACAGACAATATTAGCTTTGAGGGCAAACAACTCAGCTTAGACAGCATCCCACTGAAAGCCCCGGAAGGCAGCGGACTGCCTAGCCAGTTATTACCAAAAACCACCGATGTCAGTGCCAGCATTAACATCATTGACGACGCCCTGGATGGCAACATTCATTTCGATGCCAAAGACGTATCATTTGTCTTCCCTGAGACCAGCAGCACGGGCAACACTCAAACCTTACACAACAGTCTCAAACAAGTCTTTAGCAAAATTACCGATCTGGATCTCACGGCAAAACTTGAGGGTTCACTGAGTAGTCCTAAATTAGCCGTGTCATCGAGTGTTGACAAAAAAGTGACCGCAGAATTAAAAAATATGTTTGGTGAAAAAGTTAAACAAACTGAACAAAAAATACGCAAACAAATCGACAGTCATGTCAAAGAAAACCTGCAATCCGTTAAAAGCCAGTTAAGTGGTAAAGATGAACGCATTGGTAAAGCACTGGATACGTTATCCGGTGATGCAAGCAGCGTGGATGAGGAAATCAAAAAACACGAAAAAGCATTAAAAGCGAAGTTACAAGAAAAATTAGGGGCAGTTAAGGATAAAGCGCAAGATAAATTGCAAGAAAAGCTTATGGATAAATTGCCTAAACTTGGATTTTAATCCCATTCCTTATAGCGGATGGGATTTTCGAAAATCCCATCCGTGTTGAGTACTAATCATGGACTTACTTAAAACAATACATGTCACTTCAGCCATCTTATCTTTATCGGGTTTTATTATCCGAGGTATTTGGATGGTACGTGATATGGACATATTACAGCGTAAATGGGTGAAAATCGCTCCGCACGTCATTGATACGGCTCTGTTAGTCAGCGCCATCTTATTAGCCATACGGATTCAACAATACCCTTTGGTCGATCCTTGGCTTAGCGCTAAACTAGCCGCATTACTGTTATATATTGGCTTAGGCATGGTCGCGCTACGCTTTGGCAAAACAAAAAACCAGAAAATAGGGGCTTGGTGCGGTGCCATTATCGTTTTTGTTTATATCCTATTGGTTGCCATCACCCGGAATGCGTTTATCATTTTATAATAAGCCTATAAATATCATTGACACCTACCCGAAGACATACTAGATTCTGAAGTATATAACAACACATTACTAATAATAAAAATCACAATATTTCCAAATAAAAACAATACTATATCGGTTATTTTTACTCGAATTTAGCTCTATATCAGTTGGATTCTACCATGTCGTCACCATAAAAATAGTTGTGCTTTACATCTCAGGGGAGAACACCACTACTATGCTTGCATCCATCCTAAATAAAGTCTTTGGTAAAAACACCAGCATTCCACCAGAAAAACGACCACCGCTGATTTTAGAGCCCAATAAAGGCATCCCGGATTACATTCCTGATCCCATCGATCCCTGCTTTTGTGGCAGTGAGAAATTTTTTAAATCGTGTTGCGGCTCGAGAGAAAGCAAACGCCCCCCCCCCTATGGCGTATTTATTGTGGAGAATTATCTAGAGGCGGCTGAAGCCAAAGCCTTGCGTGAGATTGCTGACCAATGCCAAGGTGAACGTTTAATGGTGATTCATACTTCCTCCACGGCGGACAATATGAAATTAGTCGAAGACGAGCGTCGCGTCACCGAGCAAGTCGATTTAGGCGATCATCAAAATAGAATAAACCAATTAGTAAGAACCGCTTTCACAGAATTAGTCGATCAATATATTGGTGAGCCTTTAGCGTGGTATGAAAGACCCCAAATATTGCGTTACAACCCCGGTGGCTTTTATGTCAGACATGCTGATAGCGAAAACCAAGACCCTGACACACGCACCTGGACAAAAACCATCGATCGGGATTTTAGTTTGTTAATCTATCTCAATGATGATTTTAAAGGCGGCGAACTGTGTTTCACAAAATTTAATTATCAAATTCGCCCAAAAGCAGGCATGGCTGTATTATTCCCTTCGGATAACCGTTATATGCACGAAGCACAAACCATCACCAAAGGAGAACGTTATGCCATTGTTAGCTGGGGCGCCATCAAAGGGACCAGCAAACTGAGCGAAACACCGCCTCAAGGGACAATACCGATTTAAACGGAATAGTCTAAAGCGGACAATGAATTTATGAAAAGTATTCACAACTGGCATAACATAACGTCCGATGAGGCGCTGGCCGCGCTTAATACATCTCCCTCAGGGTTGAGTGAAGCGGAAGCAAATCAACGAATAATTTCCTACGGATTCAATAAGCTTCCCGAGCCACCACGACGCAATGTGTTGCTGCGGTTTATCCATCACTTTCACAATATACTGATATATGTTCTCCTGGGTGCGGCTGCTATTACAGCATTACTTGGTCATGCGGTTGATACTTTTGTCATTATTACTGTAGTCATTATCAATGCTGTTATTGGTTTTTTGCAGGAGGGTAAGGCAGAAAGAGCAATGGATGCTATCCGACATATGCTTGCATTGCGTGCCTCGGTGATTCGTGCAGGTAAGCGTCAAACCCTAAAAGGCGAAGAATTAGTCCCCGGTGACATTGTCTTGCTGGAAGCAGGTGACAAGCTACCCGCCGATTTACGTTTATTTAAAACTCATGCGTTACAGATTCAGGAATCAATACTGACTGGTGAGTCTATGGCCGTGGATAAACATGTTAAAGCGGTCGATCTAGATGCACCGCTCGGCGATCGTTTCTGTATTGGATATAGCGGCACCACTGTCACCAGTGGGCAAGGAGTGGGTGTAGTTGTTGCGACTGGTTCAGAGACAGAAATCGGGCGCATCAGTGGTTTACTCTCGGAAGTGCAGACCCTGAATACACCATTGGTGTCGCAAATGGCTGTTTTCGCCCGATGGCTTACCTTATTCATTCTTGCTATTGCCGCACTGATCTTACTCTTCGGTTATTTTATTTTACATCACGATTTTACAAATTTATTTATGGCCGTGGTTGGTATCGCGGTAGCAGCCATTCCCGAAGGATTACCCGCAGTATTAACCATCACACTAGCAGTGGGCGTGCAGGCTATGGCGCGACGTAATGCTATCGTTCGACGCCTTCCTGCAATTGAAACTCTCGGCTCTGTCTCAGTGATCTGTTCCGACAAGACTGGCACTCTTACACGAAATGAAATGATAGTCGACACAATTGTCACGAGTCTTGAAAGTTTCAATATTCAAGGGACTGGTTATGAACCATTGGGGGATATTAAATTAAATAACAAAATAATCATGTTATCGGAGCATCCGATATTACAAGAGTTAGGGCGAGCGGCCAGCCTTTGCAATGACGCAGACCTGATTAAAAAAGACAATGTTTGGACAGGTCACGGCGACCCGATGGAGGTTGCCTTATTGGCTTTTTCCTGTAAAGCCGGAATGGATGGATTCGAAACACGCAATCAATGGACGCGCACTGATGTTATTCCATTCGATACCAAGCATAAATACATGGCAACCCTTAATCATGACCATGAAAATCATGCATTCATTTTTGTTAAGGGCGCACCAGAGACAATACTTGCCATGTGCCTGGAGCAATGTACTGGTAGCAATGAATCAAAACCACTTGAAGTTACTTATTGGGATGATCAGGCCAACGCAATTGCCGCCCAGGGTCAACGTGTCCTTGCCTTCGCCGCCAAAGCGGTGCCCCCAGAACATACCGTGCTTGAACAAACTGATACCCAGGACTCTTTGATATTTCTGGGTTTGGCTGGTTTCATCGATCCACCACGGCACGAAGCAATCGCGGCAATTGCTAAATGTCATCGTGCTGGCATCGATGTGAAAATGATCACAGGCGATCATGCCGTCACTGCAGTTGCAATTGGCAAACAGCTTGGTTTACGAAATAGTGACAGAGTATTAACCGGCGCAGAACTTGACAAACTCGATGATGCTCAACTCGAATCCATTGTGCGTGATACCGGAATCTTCGCACGAACAAGCCCAGAACATAAATTGCGTTTGGTTATGGCATTACAAACGAATGGCATGACTGTGGCAATGACCGGTGATGGGGTTAATGATGCGCCTGCACTGAAACGTGCCGAGGTTGGGATTGCCATGGGCAAAAGTGGCACTGAAGCTGCGAAAGAAGCCTCTGAAATTGTATTGGCTGACGACAATTTTTCCTCTATCGTCGCAGCTGTAGGAGAAGGTCGGACCGTATACGACAACATAAAAAAGGTAATCAGTTGGACCCTACCGACCAATGCCGGTGAAGCCATGACGATTATCCTCGCTTTGATTTTAGGATTAAACTTGCCTATCACACCAATCCAAATCTTGTGGGTTAACATGATAACTGCGGTGACGCTTGGCATTGCACTGGCCTTTGAACCGACAGAAGAAAACACCATGCAACGACCGCCCAGGTCACGTAACGAAGCACTGCTAAGTGGCAGTCTTATGTGGCACATTGTTCTTGTGGCATGTCTGTTTCTAGCGGGTGTATTTAGCATGTATGAATATGCCGTTTTACAAGGCTATTCCGAAAATTTAGCGCGTACTATAGCTATGAACACATTGGTTGTACTGGAAATATTTCATCTTTTCTTTATCCGCAATATGTATGGGACATCATTAACCTGGAAAGCAATTTGTGGGACCCGTGTTATCTGGGCCTCAGTTATTGTCGTTATGATCGGTCAGTTTGCTATCACTTATGTGCCATGGCTTCAGAGCATATTTGAAACCGAAGCAGTTAATTTATTAGATGGCTTATTGATTATCGTTGTCGGTATGATACTGTTTTGCATAATTGAGATTGAGAAAAAAATACGACTTAGAATACTGAAAAAACCGTTTTAACAAAAAAAGAGGTGTCAGGTTTTGCCTTTTGCCTAGTATAGTTAAACGTTGGCCGTTTTCGCAATCATTACTCAGGACATCAAAACATTCGTGGTTTGTCGTTAACAATTATCAAGCCGCCGGGCAAATGCTCAGTAGGATAATCATTGCCTAGTATTTCCCTAGCCAATGTCTCGGCGGCTTCAAGTTGTGCCGGATGTGCACTTAATAACGTATTGATGTCTTCATGGCGTTTTTCCGAGCTATAGGCATAATTCTCGTCCTTGGAATAAACGGAAAATAGCGCCTTAATTTCATGGGCCGGTGTCATATCTGGCAATTCCCTCAGGCCAAACCACTGAGCGCAAGTCTGCACGCTATCGATGGGATGGGCGAGCATCTGATTAAAATCCAAACTCCGTAGCTGCTGGGGGAAATGCTGTTGAGCTTGTAAATACAGTGCAATATTACAACACCAATAGACCGCCGCCATCTTGCCATACGCCTCATGCTCGATCACTAAATCGTCGGGGAGATTTAATTGTTGTGCGGCGGTGTCATGAATAAAATGGTAACGCTCACGAATCCATTCACGCCGGTTATCGGCTTTTAGACAACCCGCTAGAAATTCACGGAGCGGTGTATACATAAACAAAATCGGAATATCAGGATGCCATTCTAATAAGGGTTTTATCAGCGCATTGGCATAATCATTGGCCTTAACAACCACCACTTGCTCGGGCTCATAACGTCTTGCCAATAACCCCAGAGCTCGATCAAACCAAGCTTTTTTCTCTTCGGTTGCAGCATTTGACTGCCAATAGCTTTGCAAGCTGCCTAACACTTCGGGTTCCCGCAACGGCAAACTATCATAGATATTGGCCAAAGCCTTCGACATCAACGTTGAACCGCAAAAGGCGGTATGAAAAATAAAAGGGGTTGCTTGCCAGGCAATCCCCTTAGTTTTATCGGATAACCATTTCAGGTCGGCTTCTATGGCACAGGTACCCAAAATCCTGTTTGCATCAAGAAAAATACTCTGCTGATACCAAAAAGGTGACATTTTTACGAATTGCACGTAATTCTTGAACACATTGAGCGTGACCGGAAACCAGTCTGGAACGTGTTTGATTTCACTCAAGGCCGTTTGCAATTCGGGGGTGAGTTGGTTAATCACAGCATCACCCTCATCAATAAAACTGGCGATGGTATTCAGCTCGGTCCGGTCCGGTGCACCGCAGCAATAAAGATGCTGTAAGCCACTTTCACAGGGGCAAGGATTATTGGTTGAAAAAAAGCTCATTGTTAGTAGTGTTTATATTGATGTCAGTGATTCGTATCATTCAACCAATACTATTTTTGTGCAAAACACACTGCATTGCAAGCTTAATTTTTGCTCGGCATTTGCTGCAAAACCGACCTTGCCCGACTCGCTCAGAGAATAGCTCTTAAAAAGTTTCTGCCATTAATGGGATTTCTTTAGCTTGCAGCAAACTAGATACCCAATACCGTAACGCAACCAAACGTTTTGGCTGACCAATCACTTTGTCCAATAGCATTGCCCCTTCAATGGCAGAGAGAATGATTTTCGCATAATTGCTCGCTTGTTGTGCGTCAAATTTACCACTGCCTTTAATCACACCCGTAATCCATTCCTCCAACGCATCAAAATATTGTTGCACGGCATAGTTAGTTTTGTCATCCAGCGCTTCTATATCCGAGGCTAACATGGCGCATAAACAAATTTTTCCTTCCGCTAATGACTTTTCAAGTACCTTGATAAAGGCGACCAGTTTATCATTGGCTTGATCATAGTCACTATCAATGTCTTTGAGTAACAAAAGTGTATGATCCGTATAATCTTTGGTAATCTCCAGTAACAAACCGTCTTTGTTTTTAAAATGATAAATCACCGAAGACGACTTAATTCCAACCGCTTTACCGAGTTCACGAAACGTGACGGCGCTAACCCCTGCGCGCTGAGCGGCCTCTGTTGCAATTAATTTAAGCCTTTCTTTTACATTTGCCATCTTATGTGTTCCTCACCTGGTCAGACTATCTGCCAGTCGTTAGATTGACGGTCGCTATTTGACGCTAGCGCATCATACATATTGATCGCCAAACGCACCCATACTGCATATATTCTTGTGCTGGTGTTAAAATCATGGCTAGCCTTTTTAAGGCAAATCCATAATCAAGCATGCACCCCACAAATCGTAAAAACAAATCGCTTAAAAATATGCAGCTCACTTTGTCTTTATTATAGTGTCTATTAAACAATTGATTCATGCAGAAGGCTAGTCAGGTAGGTGTCTATTTGACAAAATTTGACATTTTTCTGATTTAGATACGCGTTCAACTACGGTAAAATTTAACTACGTTGACCACCTAACAAAAAACAATAATACATGATCAATGCCTTTTTTTTTTCACATGAATCCAAAAATGGGGACCCTATGGATACACTAAAAGATCTGATCAATGAGCATGGACCATTGTTAATTGATAAACTCGAATGTATAGGATTTAGCGTAGATCAAGCCAACAACTTCTTACCTGAAGCAGGCAAAGCCATAGATCATGCGCTTTCTACAGGCAGTATCGATTTTCAAGCATTATTTAATGATGTGGAGATGGAGCCTTTATTGAATGGATTTGACGTGAATACGATAGCAACAAAAATTGGGATTGACGCCAGCCAAGTCATTAACGGTATTATGCGTATATGGCCTTTTCTTGTGCAAAGGTTACTTGTTGAAACAGATGAACTCGCCGACCCGCAATTATTTTTTATCAATGGAATGGAAAATAGCAAGCATTCATCGTTCGAAAAACTGAGAAAAAATTTTTTGAATTAACAGAGTATAGGTGACGGAATAACTTGGATATCCAAGTTATTCCGTCACTCCCATTGCTTAGCGGAAGTTTATATGACTTGCGCTAAGCAATAACGATTTATTGATCGACTTTCAGTCCAAGTACCGACAAGGTATGTAAAGTCACACCGCCTCGCTCAAGCCCCTTTGCTCGTTGGAATGCATCAAGTGCTTCTTGAGTCTGTTTCCCCAAAAAACCATCAATCGGCCCTGGGTCAAACCCTGCATTCTTTAACGCATGTTGAATCTCAGTCAATAAACCGGGTGAAGTATTGGTTTCACATAATACCGGTCGCCAAGCTAATTTTTCGTCGGTGATTTTTATTCGCTTGCTCACGGTTTGATAGGCTGCAGGTATTTCAATTTTTTTAGTTTGAGCGGGGCGAATAATCTTCCTTACACTCATCGCTTTATATTCAGCAGGTATTTGAACTTTTTTGGTTCTCATTGGGGTTTTTAAAACCGATTGAGTAATGGTTTGGTATTTTGCTTCAGTTTCGGTAAAACACATTTTTTTACCGGATAACTCACCATCACCCATTGTACCACTGGGACGCCAGCCAATCACATCATCATGTTCTTTAATTTTTTTGGTAATCGTCTGGTATGTCGCAGGTACTTCGATCATTTTTTCTTGGGCCGCCGCCATCAATTTTTGGATACGTATCATTTTATATTCTGCTGGAATAGTAACTGTTCTGGTCGATGCTGGCGTGACAAGTACTTTCTTGGTCACTGTTTTATACTTGGCTGGCACTTCAACCAAACACATAATATCGCCCGTTGAATTATCAATTCGTTCGATGGGACCTCGGCCTTTTTTCCAGGTGGAGTAGGCCGCTCTCTCCAGAACTTGTTCTTGAATGGTTTCGTATACTGCTGGGATATCGATGATTTTTTCTGAGGCTTCTTTGACGACGACCTTTTGCTCTATCCACTCATATTTAGCTGGAATGACTTGAATTTGAGATTCGGCTTCCCTTTTTACAATACGCTCTTTGACGATGTTATATTTCGCTGCTTGGTAATACTCGACATAACATTGTCCAATTTCCGCTTTTTTCGGAACACCAGATAAAATCGCAGCACTCACCCAATCAGCTGGAGCGACTTTTGATTTCGCATCTTTCCCGGTACGCCACAACGTTTTAGTGGGCTCGACTAAAACGCGTTTTATAACGTTTTCATACACGGCTGGAATTTCTATGAATTGCTCAGAGGATTCTTTAACCAAGACACGTTCTTGTTCAGTTTTATATACGGCAGGAATCACTTCAATTTTATTTGAAGCTTCCTTTACCACAACGCGCTCAGTAACTGTTTTATAACTTGCCGGCGCAAGTACCTTAGCAAAACATTGGCCTGGTTTGGCTTCAGGCAAAGCATTGCCGATATCCTCTCCAGATGTTGTCATTGCATTTAACTTAGCTTCGAACATTTGTTCGCGTTCTTGTAGCACCTGTTCACGCAACAGTAATTCACGCTCTTTATCGCTAAGCGAATCTGCATTCAGATCGGATACATATAAACCAGTCGTCACTGTCAGAAGGCTGGCAATTAAGGTAGGCAGAGTTGCCAATTTCCATTGGATAGGCATTCATTTTCCTTTTGTTGGATGGGTATATTCGCGATCATACTACCCAAAACCAATGGATTTGTCCTGTTTTTTCGATGATTTTACGGCTAATCTGACAAAATTTTACAATCAAGCGAATGCTGAAAAATGGTTTGCTATGGGTCTATCGTTTTCCAGATAATAAAGTTTTATTATCTGGAAAACGATGAGGAAAAAGTATTAAGGAATGGGACGTTTGTTATTTAAGTGATAAGACAAAATCAACCAGCTGGGCAATATCAGCATCCGTTACCCGTGGTGAATAAGGAGGCATGGGGGTGCCACCGGTGACCTCGGTCCAATTCCCTTTACCCCCCTTGCTCACTTTGCTTATTAACTTTTCACGTGCTTGTTGATCATCGGTGTAACGTGCTGCCACATCTTGCCATGCCGGTCCTACGATTTTTTTCTCAATACTATGGCACGCAAGACAACCACTTTTTTTCGCTAATGCTAAACCATCGTCGGTTGATAAAGCTGCGCTGGTATCAGACACCGCAGATTTTAGCTCACTTGCCGTTGCCATCACCTTCTCTGCTGCTGCAGTAACCGTCCCGGTGGCAATCTTTTTGCTTTCTTCAATAATATCTGCGGTCACTTCTTTGGTTTTTTCAACCGCTGAGTTGGCTACGTCCAGCGCTTTTTCACTTGCTTCACCGAGTGATTCCTTGGTTTCTTCAACCGCTGAGTTAGCTACGTCCAGTGCTTTTTCACTTGCCTCACCAAGTGATTCCTTGGTCTTTTCAATCGCGGCTTTGGATTGCTCAATATTTTGATCAATGACAGTGCCAGCCGTGGCTTTCTCATCCATCTCAGTTGAACCTGACTGAGCTGGGTTATTTTGATTGGTATTACTATCACAGGCCGCTAAAGTTAATAACAAGATCGTCACTAATATATATAACCGTTTCACATTTATCTCCTTGCTAGTTAAAGTTTATTTTTACGTCGCACCGGATTGTCTGCGGTTCAGCATGAATGGGGGCTGAATCATGGTAAACATAAACCGGTTTATTTTTGATCTATCAACGCATGAGTGGGTGAATTGTAACATTTACCAATCCAACAGACTGCACAAACTTTAATCAGAAGCCAACCAATTTTCCAAACTCGACGGCACAACTAACGAATGCATTCAAGATACTTTGAATAATAAGGTTAATAACCGTCGATAATTCTTTAGAAGACTGCTTTAAAAATGCATCAGATTAAACGCAAGACCAGGGGAAAACGGGTGAGTTTTAAATGAGGGCGACAAACGAATACGTTGCCGCTGTGGATATAATTCATCCACAGCGGCAACGTATTCGGCGACAAAATTACACCCTATCAAGCTACCATTTTCTAGTATTATGACAGCCTGAGGCATTGCATTCTGCTCCGCCTGTTGGATCATGTCCCCCAGGTAGTTGATGGCAAGTAGAGCAAGATCCTAGGACTTGATTATGATCGACTGTGCCGTTAACACGCCAGGTTGCTGTGATATGGCAGGCTTGGCAAACGGTGGTCGCTGCAATGTGATTAACAGAGAATTGATGGCAACCATTACATGACCCCAGCACTTCATTATGATCGACAGTGATGGCAGGAACCCATGCTTGGGGGGAATGACAGGTTTCGCATCGGTTTGATGAATTGATATGACCAGCAGGCATGCCATGACAGTCACTGCAAGTACCTAAAATTTCGTTATGATCCACGACGGTGACTAGCGTCCAGGCTGTCGGAACATGGCAAGCATCACAGACATTGCTGGCACTGATATGGGCCGGTGGCAGTTGATGGCAACTGCCACAGTCGCCAATCACTTCGGCATGATCAACGCTCGTCGTTGGTACCCAGGCGGTTGTCATATGACAGGCTTGGCACAAATCAGAAGTCAATACATGGTTCATTGATTTTCCAATAGCGATGGTATCATTGTGGCAGGCATTACAGGCGCCTTGCACTTGACTGTGATCTACCGCTTGCCCGCCTATTATTTGCCATTGCAAGGTCTCATGGCAGGCCTCACATATATCAGAGCTGGTAATGTGATTGACAGATTTACCTGTGGCATCAGTCCCATTATGACATCGTACACAATTGTCCGTAATCCCGGTATGGTCCATTTTTGCCGGTAACCATCCCAGTGTACTATGGCATGTCTCACAGACCTCAGAGCTGGCAATGTGATTGACAGATTTACCTGTGGCATCAGTCCCATTATGACATTGTACACAATTGTCCGTAACCCCGGTATGATCCACCCTCGCCGGTAACCATGCCAGTGTCTCATGGCATATGTCACAGTTATCCGAGCTTTGGACATGGTTGGCTGATTTAGCCGGGGCAATGACACCATTGTGGCAAGTACTGCAACTGCCCAAGACTTCGGCATGATCGACCACCGCAATGGCAAACCAACTGGTGCTGGTATGACAGGCTTCACACACATCACTGGTTGTCACATGATTTGGACCCTTACCTTGAAAATCATTACCATTATGGCATTCTGCGCATTGGCCAATGACCTCATTATGATCCACTGTTGCAACTGGCGCCCAAATACTGGTGGTGTGACATGCATCACAAATGGTTGAACTATTAATATGGGTATTAGGTATACCCTGTGCCGCTGTCCCATTGTGGCAGGTATCACAGGTACCTTGCACTTGCGTATGGTCAACCAGGATAGCCGGATTCCAGAGCCTAGTGCTATGACAATTAACACATTGGGTACTTGTATTAATATGCTGCTGTGGCAAACTGTGGCAACTATCACAAGCACCTATTACTTCATCATGATCCACTTTGATAACTGGTACCCATGCGCTTGGTGTGTGGCATTTATCACAAAGGTTTGAGGTGCTAATATGATCGGTTGAGAAGCCACCGGCCGCGACACCATTATGGCAATCATTGCAGACGCCGACCACTTGGCTATGATCAACGGCAGCGACACCTATCACCGTCCATTGACCGGGGGTGTGACAGGCCTCGCATAGATCGGTGCTTTGGATATGGAGAGCAGATTTGCCAGTGGCTTGTCCTCCGTCATGACAACTAATACAATCACTATTGATATCCGTATGATCAAACCCCGCTGGTATCCATTGAGCTGAGCTATGACACAATTCGCAATTATCCGAGCTCACCACATGGGTGGCAGGCTTGGGCGTGGCATTGCCGGCGCCGTGGCAAACCTGGCAAGTACCTAATACCGCGCTATGATCAACCTGGGTGACAGGTGCCCAGGCGGTGGTTGAATGGCAAGCTTCGCACTGATCGTTGGTACTGACATGGGCCGCCCCTTTGGCCTGCGCTGATACACCATCATGGCATTGACTGCAAGTATCCATGACTTCGTTATGATCAACAACGGTGACTGGTATCCAAGCGGTGAATGTATGACAAGCACCGCATTGACTCGTGGTTCTTATATGAGTGGCAGATGGGCCTGGGGCTGCTGTCCCATTATGGCAACGACCACAACTCCCTTTTAATTCGGTATGATCAACTTGCAGCAGTGGGCGCCAATGAGTGACGGCGTGGCAGGCCCCACAGGCGGTGGTCGTTGGGATATGAAATGAAGGTAAGCCCCCAGCAAAGCTATTGTTATGACAACTGTCACACGTTGACGTCACTTGGCTATGATCGATAGATACCCCAGCTAAAAACGATATGGTTATATGGCAACCGTCACAAGCATTGGACGAGGGCAAATGTTCAGTCGGCTTACCTTGCGCTATCACATTATCATGGCATTGCTCACATGTTCCCACTGTTTGGTCATGATCAACCCGAGGAATGGGTAACCAGCCATTGACAGTATGACACGCGTCACAAACACCCTTGATATTAATATGGTCAATAGCAACACCTTGTGCTGTTGTTGTACTACTATGACACTCAGCACATTGACCAACCACAGCTTGATGATCAAGCTTTCTGATTGGCAACCAGGTGACTTCAGAGTGGCAGGCGCTACAATCGTTGTTTGAAGCGATATGTGTGCTCGGTTTACCCGTGGCTGTCGCTCCATGGCACTGAACACACGTTTGGGTAATACCGGAATGATCAAATACAGCAGCAATCGCCGTGTTGCAAATAAGGAATAGCAAAATAATCAAGGTGGCCGATGCAAAAAATTTGCATTGATCATCCCTGACAAATATAGAAAAACTCCACAGATAATACCTTGTCATGTGCTACCCTCCCCGCAGGTCCACAAATACCACACATTTTAATTTTTACTGGATTATAGAAACAGTGATCGATGGTAATAGCTCACCAGCATTGTTATTTGTATATTAAGCGGGTGATACCTGCTATTCGAGAGCACATGATACATCCTCAATAAACAATATCAAGTACACAAAAATTAACTCACTTATTTTTATACTGAATTTTGGCGCAAGTTTAAATCGATCTATATCGCTCAATGAATGATGAGTCTTATTGTAAAATCCGCAACCATGGCTCCATGGAAGCGCGCATTAGGCAACCTTAAACCATTGATTTTTTAGCACATGCATAAGGTCATTTTTAGATATTGAGAATGCTTGAGTTTTTTTCATTGATGTATTGATTGGTTCCTACAGAAACAACACGATGAATGATTTTTATACTCACTCGAGTAAAAAAAGAACGTTATAACGAACTAAAAATAATTTGTTCTGACTTTATAGTATAGACCATTAAACCAGCGTTGAAAGAAGTCGGATCAATATTGTTCCAAGAGCGACAGCGTTTCATTAAATCAACATGCATTATTCATAGAAAATTCACGTACCCATTCCATCATAGGTCTCAGTCAAATCTGAAATAAGATTTGGGTCATCGCGGCCTCATTGTATTGAATCATTCATTGAGATCTTCTTTGCGTTTGTTGTTAACCGACTGTCAATCATTAACCCGACGAATAACCTTGTTGTATCACAATATAAAAATAGACAACGGAGGAAACCATTCCCCTATCCTGCTGTGCGTTTAATAACAACCACCGTACGATCATCTGCGGCTGGAAAACCACGGGTAAATTCATTTAAACTCGCTTTCAGCACAGCAACCAAATCATCGGCGGGACGATGGTGATGTTGTTCGATAAGCGCGGTTACACGCTCGATACCATATTTTTCATTTTGCGGATTGGTCGCATCAAAAACGCCGTCTGAAATGACAATAAAAATATCACCTGGCGCCAATGAAAGGGTTGTGATGGCTTGGTTATCGATATGCTCAATGACACCCAATGGCGGTGTATTAGCCTCCAATTGGTTGATGGTCTGCTGGGCAAAAGCAAAATGCAATAAAGGCGCTTGCCCGGCGCTGAAACTTTTCAGCGTATGGGTCGAGACATTAAGCTCAGCAAGCCAGGCGGTAATAAAACGTCCTGCGTGTAAATCAACCCAGAGTTGCTCATTCATATGCTTGGTTATCAATTGCATATCTAAACCTGCACGTACTGCCATCCGCAGCATGGCACGCACCTGACTCACAGACAGTGCCGGACCAATACCGTGTCCGGTCGCATCGGCTAATAAAAAAACTGCATAATCCACGTCTTTAATGGTCGTGAGTCGCTCATGGAGTGAAGCGCTGTTTTGATAACCGATCACATCATAAATATCGCCCCCGGTTTCTTCGGCGGGTTCACTCCAGCCATGAATACTGTAATTTTTTATGTGAGGCAAGTGCTCTGGAATGGTGTTTTGTTGAATCTGTTTAGCGAGCTGTAAATCACGTTCTAATTTCAATAACGATCGTAGACTATGACGCATACGCTCTTGTGCTTGAGCTAAGCGACGCACTTCTTTTACACTGGATTCAATAATTGTGGTGGCTGTTAGATCTAAACGACTAATTCGATCACTTTGCTGTACTAAGGCCTGGATCGGCCGACTATAATTCGATGCCAGTTTATAGGCACGCATAATAGCCAATATCAAGACCGCAAACACAAACAGCGTTACCCATACATGGCGCTGATAAATATTGCCTAATAAATCAGACTCGGGTAACAAAACTACAATCATTAATGTTTCTTCAGAACTCAGTGAATAACGGTGCGCCTGTCCCCACCAAGCATCGTTTTCACTGATAAAACGCAGTGGCTCACCCACCGGTGAAGTGCGTGAATCAAAGGCTTCTACCGCATTTTTCGCCAAACTTATGCCAAGCTCATGAGGTTGCTTTAGCAGTGCATTTTTACGTAAATCAGGGGTTGTAAACGCTTCCATATAAGGCAAACCAATAATTCGGCGATCCTCGGTAAGTACCACTGCGGTACCGTTTTCACTGACTTTTAATTCTGAAGTAAAATCAGAAATATCCTGCAGTAAAATATCAAACCCGACCACAAAGCGCTGACCCTGCTCTGATTGGAACATGATCGAAGCGGTCATGCCGAGTTCCTTGGTGGTGAAAAAGGTATAAGGGGCTGTCCAATGAATCATTTGCTGTTCATCGGAAGTCTCCAAACTGGCAGACCGGGTTTGATATTTTTGTTGTGCCCCCAGATACCAGGGGCGCTGCCGTGGATCATAATCAATGCTTTTCCAGGTGACATTGGGTTTTGTCAGAGCAGCATCCCATTCCCACCATAAAGTTCGGTTGCCCCATAATGCGAGATGCGTTTGACGATTAAACCATTTACCATTAACTCGCAACAACATATATTCGTGGCCAGAATCATCCGCCAATAATAACGAGGATATCTGCGGATGCTGTTTGATCAATGGAATAAACATGTGATTGAGTGTTTTTAAATCATCCAGGTCCAATAATTCGTTTCTTCCCCAGGCATTGGCTAACAATAGCTCATGCGTGACAGGTTGAAAGAAATGGGTTAACCGCACCTCCACTTGATCTAAGGTTTTACTGATCAGTGACTCAGACAACGTTTTCACCAGTTGACGGGCGTTCAGAAACGTGGTGGCGATAATTGCACCACTCAACAAAACGATGACCAGTAAAATATTGGTTAGCAAGCTTCGACGTATCGAAACAGTTTTCACGAGTAATATCCCCTATGAAAACAAAAAAACATTATTTTAAAACAATACAAATCTAGTGATAGCGCAGGTATAATCCACTAACGTCCCAATAACATATGATTTCGAGCGAGCGCAAATTCAGTCAACATAGCGTATCTTTATATTTTAAGTTAATCAAAAATGATCAATTTTAAACCTATTACAGCCAAAAGACGGTAAATTACGTTTCTCCATCGACTCTGGATGCTGAGCAATGGACACGCCAACGCTTGGCCCTCAATATACACCAAAAAATTCACCACTTGTGATCTTACGAAGTATAACCTGGAAAAAATAAATGATCGAAAAACTCGGGGATCGATGCTTATATATTGTTGAACAAACTGGACAAATGGGTGTTTTTCTGTATTTTTGCCTATTAAACGCAGCAAGACCGCCTTATAAACTCTTTCCCATTATTCGCCAAATCCATTTTATTGGAGCACGCTCAATGTTTGTCATTGTGGTCGCGGGCTTATTCACTGGCTTAGTGCTAGGCTTGCAAGGCTATTACACCTTGCAACGCTTTGGTTCGGTGGATTTGTTGGGTTCTGCTGTGGCATTAAGTCTTGTTCGAGAGTTAGGACCGGTGCTCACCGCCTTGATGGTTATCGGTCGTGCTGGCTCGGCGATCTGTGCAGAGATTGGTATTATGCGGACCACTGAGCAAATAGACGCCCTTGAGTGTATGGCAATCGATCCGTATAAATATTTAATGGTTCCCAAACTGATCGCCATGTTAATTTCGTTACCGATTCTCACTGCTATTTTTGACATGGTGGGTATTTTTGGTGGTTATTTAGCGGGCGTTGTTATGTATGGCGTCAGCGAAGGTGCTTACTTCCAAGGCATGTATGAAAGTGTGTTATGGAAAGATGTGGAAATGGGTATTATAAAGTCATTCATTTTTAGCTTACTCATTGTTTGGATTTGTAGCGCGAAAGGCTATTTCCTGCACTTGAATCGAGAAGGCGCTTTTGGGGCAGAAGGCGTTAGTCGTACAACCACCGACGCCGTCGTCCTATCATCCGTTGTTATTCTTGGCAGCGATTATTTAATTGGCGTCAATTTATTGTAAGATCAATATCAGTTTTAACCAAACCACTTCTTAATTTAAGGTAACAACATTTAATGAAACGATTAACTTTAGAATTTGCGGTTGGCTTGTTCATGATTATCGGATTACTTTGTTTTTCTTATTTATCCATCAAATTAGGTGGAGTCAGCCTCTTTGGCGGCACAGATACATATTCAGTGAATGCAAAATTTAATTCAATTTCAGGTTTAAAAGAAGGTGCATTTGTAGAAATTGCCGGCGTTCGTGTTGGCAAAGTCACAGATATACAGCTCGATTATGATGAATATGAAGCCGCTGTCGAATTAACCGTCGGCAGTAATGTACAATTGCAAGAAGATAGCATTGCCTCAATTCGTACCGCAGGCGTTATCGGCGACAAGTTTGTCAATATTTCGCCAGGGGGCTCCGACCAGTTACTTGAAGCCGGTGATGAAATTGAAGAAACTGAATCCGCTATCAGTCTTGAAGAACTCGTCAGTAAATATATTTTTGAAAAAGAAGAATAATTAGTCAATTATGAAATTCATTATTTTCCGGCTTGCCCTGTTAAGCATATTATGGGTAACTGGCCAAGCGCTTTATGCGGCCACGACGCCGCAATCGCTTGCCAGCAATCTCACAGAAGATTGGTATGAGTTTGATATTTCATTTACGCAATTCGATCCACAAACCCTCCAGCAAATCAGCGAAAAAACCCAGGAAGATGAGGAGGACGAGGAATTCGAGGAATTCGAGGATGAATTCGCAGAAGATGAGCTTGACGTTTATGACCCCTTGGAAACCTTAAACCGTGGCATTTTCTGGTTTAACGATAAACTCTACTTTTATGTATTAAAACCCATCGCCAAACTCTATCGGTATGTACCCGAACCGGTTCGGATCTGTACGGCTAATTTCTTTTCCAATTTAACCAGCCCAATACGTATTGCTAATGCTGCGTTGCAATTTAAATTTCCCGATGCAGGCAGACAGCTTGCACGTTTTGCAATCAATAGTACGGTTGGCATCTTGGGACTGTTTGATCCAGCCAAAAAATATTTCGCATTAGCAGCCAAAGAGGAAGACTTTGGCCAAACCCTGGGTCACTACGGTATCGGCCCCGGATTTTATATCATGTTGCCTTTCTTAGGGCCGTCTAATCTTCGTGATAGCATAGGTCGGCTGGTTGATTTACCGTTGGACCCTTTTATTTATATATTAAATGATTTGGAATATTTAGCTGTTGAAGCATTTGATAACATCAATGCGTTATCACTGGATAAAAACACCTATGAAGCTATTAAAAAAGATGCCTTAGATCCTTATTTATTTATTCGAGATGCTTATTTTCAATTTCGTGCAGGGAAAATCAAAAAATAGTCATCCCTGCGAATACACTTTTAACGGTTAACGAGGCAAGGACCATGAACTTAAAAAAATTGAACATACCATGTATTTTAGCATTGCTACTTTCTATTGCGATATTTTCACCCATCGCCATGGCAGGCAGTCCCACTGATGAAATAAAAACCAGTATCGATAAAATTTTAGCAACCCTTCGACAAACCGACCTGGATAACACCAACAAACGGGAACAAATCAAAACGGTCATTCATGAACGTTTTGATTTTAAGGGCATGTCAAGACGTGCCTTAGGTAAAAACTGGAAAAAAATTTCTGAGCAAGACCAAAACAGTTTCATTGATCATTTTTCAAAGCTGCTGATGAATACCTATATTAATCGGATTGAAGCCTATACCGATGAAACCATTAAATATGCCCGAGAAAAAATCAAAAAAAAATCAGCCATAGTGTATACACTCATTGTGACAAAAAGTGTCGAAATTCCCATTAACTACAAAATGAAACAACATAGTGATGACTGGCGGGTATACGATGTGGTGATAGAAGAAGTTAGCCTCATCAGAAATTATCGAAGTAGTTATCAGAGCATTCTTAAGAAAGAGGGTATCGAAGCATTGCTTCACGAAATGGAGAAAAAAATCGCTTCTCTTCAGGATACAAAGCAGGATGACAAACCATCCTAAAATCTTACTACGGGTATACTCGGCCCTGTAATAAAGTTTTTTTCAGAATAAACGAGATTTTTTGGGTTAGGCAATTTTCGGTTTATGGAACACAGCTATTTCAATGAAATCTTAATACTACTGGTTGCCGCCGTTACCATTACGCTAGTATTTATTCGGCTACAATTACCGCCATTACTGGGTTATTTAACCGTAGGCGCGTTGCTCGGTCCCTATGGATTAGCCTGGATCGCTGACACGGAACATACCCGAGCCTTTGCTGAATTTGGCGTGGTATTTTTATTATTTAGTATCGGTCTTGAGTTTTCTTTGCCACAACTGATGCAAATGAAAGGTGCCGTGTTAGGGCTTGGTGGCTCGCAAGTGCTGATCAGCACGCTGGCCACCACACTCATCGCCATGTATTTTAGCTTCTCCTTAGAAAGCGCGATCATCCTTGGCGGGGTAATTGCCATGTCATCCACCGCGCTGGTTACCAAACAATTAACCGATCAAGTTGAATTGCATAGCCAACACGGAAAAAATGCCATCGGTATTGTGCTATTCCAAGATGTCATGGTCATTCCCTTCTTAATCCTTGTCACCAGCTTGACCACCAGTTCGTATCAAATGCCAACCGCTGCGGTTGCCGCTGCCTTCACCCAAGGTCTGCTCGCTTTAGCATTGATTCTTGCCATCGGTCGTTGGGTACTGAGTCCGGTATTTCGAAGAATTGCAAAATTCCGTTCCACAGAACTGTTTACCCTCACCGCCCTGCTGGTTGCACTAGGTGCCGCCTGGATAACGTATAAACTGGGGTTGTCATTGGTGCTTGGCGCATTTATCGCGGGCATGATGCTGGGAGAGACCGAATTTCGCCACCAAGTCGCAGCGGAAATTCGGCCTTTTCGTGACCTATTGCTTGGATTGTTTTTTATTACCATCGGCATGCTATTTAATACCCAATTGTTACCCGATATTTGGGTCAGCGTTTTGTTGTTATTAGCCGCCTTGATGATTTTCAAGTTATTGCTGATTTTTATACTTTGTAAAATAGCAGGCTGGAATAGCACCGTGGCATTACGTACGGGCTTGGTACTGGCTCATGGTGGTGAGTTCGGCTTTGCCATACTCGCACTGGCACTTGATTCGGAATTATTACTGCCAAACACCGGACAAATCGTATTGGCTGCCCTGCTGATGAGTATGGCACTGTCACCACTGATCATTCGCTATAATGGCCGTATTGCTTCGCTACTGCTCCCTAAAGTCTCGATAAAAAACCACCGAATGAACAAAAACTACATGACTCATGTGACAAACAACAGAAAAGAACACGTGATTATTTGCGGTTATGGGCGCGTAGGACAGAATATCTCTCGTATACTCGAAGAAGAAGGCATTCCTTTTAGCGCCATCGATATTGATCCGGTCCTAGTGCAAAATGCCATCAAAGCCAAAGAACCGGTCTCTTATGGTGACGCAGGGAATATCGAATTATTAAATGCCGCTGGCTTAAATCATGCGGCAGCACTGGTCATCAGTATTGATGATTCGCATACGGCATTAAAGATATTACGCAAGGTACGAGAGGTTCACCCGAAAATCCCCGTCATGGTCAGAACCACCGACGATACTCAGCTTGAACATCTGCATCAAGCCAAAGCCACCGAAGTCATTCAAGAAAGAATGGAAGCCAGCTTGGTACTCGTCTCCCACCTGCTATTGCGACTCAAAGTGCCTGCACCACATGTGGTACATAAACTTCACCAAGCGAGAAAAAATCATTACGCACAATTGCGCCTGCTGTTTCCTGGTGAAGATACCATCATGAATATTACCGATAAGGACACCAAACAATTGCTTGCCATTGAGTTACCTAAAGCGACATGGGCAACCCAGCAATGTGTGAAAGATTTACCAACGCAAAAATACCATGTCTCCATAACGGCCATCCACCGTCAACAAAAACGTATTATTAACCCACCACCTAACATGCGACTGTTTGCAGGAGACATTCTCATTGTATTTGGCTCACCAAACGCACTAGAGCGCATAGAAGCTGCACTGTTACGCAGCAAATAAAAACCTCTTTTTTCCGCATAACTGTATAAGTTTATACCAATATACCGGCATAAAAACACTTGATTTCTTCCGCTAGAATAAATCAGGTATCTTGTTTTCAGACACCTTGAACAGGGTGATGATTAACTTATTTTGAGGAAGGAAACATGCACAGAAAGATCATTGCATTATTAACCGGTGTTGGTTTAATGATAAGTGGAACAGCAAGCGCCTACGACAATAATTATATACGTAATTATATCAGCGAATATGGCTCAATGTGCCCCCAAGTTGTCCTTGATGCCGCCGAAGAAAACTTTGGTGAAGGTGCTGGCGAAATGACTGAATGTCTTGCTAAACGAGACAGAATTCGTGCTGTCGTAGCCTTCAATAGTGGCGTCATCAACAAACGAAATGGCCATGGCCAGCAGGTGTTAAATGTTCGTAATATTGAAAAGGATTATACCAATAATTACGAAATGGAAATCGGTGATGATTTTAAAGTGGTCGTGATTGGTTATGCAGCAGGCGCTCGCTGGTTATTAAATGATACGGCTTTCAACAAAAGCTACGGTACGGAAAACCCCAGTGACAACTTCATTGCTGAATTAATCGGCAAAGGAATAAAATTCTACATGTGCCAAAACACCATGAAAGGCAATGGCTGGAAAAAAGAGGATCTGTTGCCCGGTGTGAATATGGTCCCTGCAGGCGTCACCGCCGTGCTTGACTATGAACATCGTGGGTATAAATATATCGCACCTTAAGTTACGCTGGATTTTTCTTCGCTCAATAATGCAACAAGTTGATTGATACAAAGTTGGGGTGAGCTTGCACACCCCAACATCAAACGAAAGGCGGTAGTAATTTCGCCTGACTCAATTCGGTCGTCATCCCCCGCGACATGCACCCAGTGCCTCACCCGATTTAAAGGTCAAGACGAGCTAGGATATAGGATATAGGATATTCTCTCAGCTTATCAAGCATTGCGATTTTTTTATCACTTATCGGGATTTTTCCCTTGAATCTTGGCTGTAAACCTAAATGTTCCACTTGAGTAAATTGTTCACTAAATAGGACTGTACATTATTAATGGACGTGTTATATTAATGGACATTATGAACCAGGAAACAGGAATCAAACAGGAGATCCTTGAGCGTGCTATCCAAGCGATTGAACGTGAAACAGGATTATGCATACATGTCGAACAGCGGAATACTCAAGTGAGTAACCAATGGTTTGATGGCATGGTGCGACTGGAGCCCGGTGATCGAATACTGGCAGTGGCGATAAAGAAGTGGGCACAACAGGCCAACCTTGGTGCACTGATAAACCAGATCCAACAGCTACCAGAACAGGGGCTGCTGGTCGCCGACTATGTTAACCCTAAAATGGCAGACAAGCTACGCCAGCAGCGGGTGCAGTTTATCGATACGGTAGGCAATACCTTCATCAATCAGCCCCCCGTGTACGTTTATGTTACTGGCAACCGGCAGGAAGCACGGGATTTCATGCCGACCAAAAATGACGTAAAGCGGGCATTTGAACCCAAGGGGTTGATAGTTATTTATGCCTTGCTTCGTTATCCAGAACTGGTCAACGCGTCGTATCGCGAGATAGCTGCGAAAACGGGTGTTGCAGTCGGTACGGTCGGTTGGGTGTTCAACGGCCTAAAAGCTGCGGCATTCATTCGAGATAAAGGTGGCCCAAAAGGGCGTCGTCTTGTCCAGTACCGAAAATTGCTGACGCGCTGGGTGGAAGCTTGGCCGGAAAAGCTCAAACCAAAGCAACTGCTAGGTGAGTTCATCGCTGTGAATCCATACTGGTGGCAAGACATCGATATTCAGTCATACGGCGGTTATTGGGGTGGAGAAATCGCTGCAGCCATATATACAAATTACCTCAAGCCAAAGGTCGCGACGATTTATCTGCCGGAACAAGCGCGCACTCAGCTACTTCGTGAGGCTCGCCTTCGAAAAGCGAGCACACGGAATGGTGATGAAGCCGGTACTGTGCTTCTTTATCGACCATTTTGGTCGGAGCAACGCGATGAGCTTGATACCGAATTGAGCAAAGGGTTAGTGCATCCAATTTTGGCTTACGCTGATCTGGTGGCAACAGGTGACCCAAGGAATTTAGAGGTAGCACAGAGAATCTATGACGAACACATTGCTCAATATTGCAGGGAAGACTGATCCTCAAACTGTGGTGCTATTTGAAACGCTAAGTCGTATAATTGTTGATTTGCATATGCCCTATGTCGTTGTCGGTGCTACAGCAAGAGATCTAGTCCTGCATTATGGCCATGGCGCCAGAATGCAGCGTGCGACTCATGATGTTGATTTCGCGATTGAGACACCCAGTTGGACTGCCTTCGATGCACTGAAAGATCGACTTTGTGAACAAGGTTTCAAGACAACCAAAGTGCCGCATCGGCTAATCAGCCCCATGGATACCCAGGTAGACATCATACCGTTTAGTCAGCTTGAGGATGAGCAGACCTCCATTGTTTGGCCACCTGAAGATGAAGTGACTATGAATGTGATCGGTTTTCAAGACGCCTGTGACAATGCTGAATGGGTGAGAATTCAAGATGACCCAGAGCTTGATATACCAGTAGCTACACCGGCAGGAATGGCACTTCTCAAGTTCATTGCATGGACAGATCGAGCCAAGGGATTGCGAAGCAAGGATGCGATGGATATCGCTTATCTGCTATCAACTTACGAGGTTATCCAGGAGGTTGTTGATGCGTTGTATGATGACAACAACACATCAATAATGGAAACCTATGATTGGGATATCACACAAGCCGCTGCGTATCTATTGGGTAAACATGCTAAGGATATTGCTCAGACCAACACTCAACAGGAGATCGCCAAGTTAGCGAATGGAGAATTGGGTCAATTAAATCTTGATCGTCTTGCAGAAGAAATGTGCGAGCACATTGAGATTCAGTACGATAAGCATCGACAGTTACTCACTGCCTTTATGGCAGGCTTTGCTGAATAAGTTACATTCCTCGGATTCCATTCTATCCAAGTTACAAGGGCCATATAGGACAATAGAGGAAATTTTTGGATTACTTTTTAGATGGCATTCAACACCTTTAAGCGCATTAGGTTTTTCTTACCTAATGCGCTTATCGAGTCTTTAATTTAAGTGGCGGGTGCTGGCTGAGGCAATGCTTGAGATGGATTCAACCACGATGATGCTTGGTGGCAATCAGCACAATTTTTCTGGACATTGCTATGGCTTTGTGGGGCAACATGACAGCGAGTACATGACCCTGTCACTTCTTGATGATCCACTCTTTCGACTGGCATAAAAATTACCGTCGTATGACATGCCTCACAAACATCCGTTGTCGTTATATGATCCGCTGTTTTCCCTGTGGCCATCATGCCATTATGACACTCGATACACGTACCTATAACAGCGTTATGATTGACCATCGAGGAAGCCCGAAAACTCGCTGTGATATGACACACACCACATTCATCCGTAGTCTCGATATGTGTTAATGTTTTGCCCATCGCCGTCACGCCATCATGACAGCTGCTGCAAGTGCCTATCACATCATCATGATTAACTACCACCGCAGGGGTAAACGTCAGGCTTGTGTGGCAGTCGTCACATTGATCACTGGTATTTAAATGTGTGCTAGGTTTACCAGCGGCTGCTACACCATTATGGCAATCAACGCAAGTACCAACAACTTCGAAGTGATCCACCCACCTTACTGGCATAAAAATAACAGTGGCATGACATGCATCACAAATATCTGTTGTCGTTATATGACTTGCTGTCTTCCCTTGAGCTACGATGCCATTATGACAATCGACACACTCACCGATAGCGGCATTATGATCCACTGTTGGACGAAGCGTTGACGAAACTAAAAAACTCTTGGTGTTATGACACTTATCACATTCATCCGTAGTCTCGATATGTGTTACCGTTTTCCCCATCGCCGTCAGGCCATCATGACAACTGCTGCAAGTGCCTATCACATCTTGATGATCAACAAAGATAGCCGGTATAAACACGATCGTTGAATGACAGTTGTCACACTGATCACTGGTATTTAAATGTGTAGTAGGCTTACCAGCGGTTGCCACACCATCATGACAACTGTTGCACGTACCCATCACATTGCCATGATTAACTCTTACCACGGGGGTAAACGCCGCTGTTGAATGACAGTCATTGCATTGATCATTGGTGGCAATGTGCGCTACATTTTTATCTGTTGCATCAACACCATTATGACACGACACACACGATTCCATAGTGGCTCGTTCATGGGAGAAGTGAATTAACGGAAACCAGGCTGTCGGTGAATGACAATCGCCACAATCTTGATGTTCTTCCAAGTGCCATCTAACGTCAAAAGGTGCTTTAAAACTCTCTGGTGATAAATGTAACATATCGTCAATATGACACCCGGCACACGATTCATTGGGTACCGCAGCATGGCCTTCGGCGGGTAATGGCTGTCGCCAGGGCGTTGCTTCATTCACCGTGGCACTGTCCACCCATATCACCATAGCATCTTTAGCAACTTGACCACGGCTGTCACGAACCGTTAACCTTAAAACATACATACCGGGTTTAGTTGCCTCAAACCAGCCCTCATGAGTTAGATGATCAAAATGCCTCTTAGTAATTGGCTGCTTATCACTAAAAAGTATAGTCCATTCAAAGTCTAAAGTGCCATGATACCCTGATAAATTAGGTTTCAATATGACAGGCTCACCTGCTTTGACACGTTGGTCCTCACCAAGCTCAACCACAAAGTTTGTTGAGTTTTGGTCATTATCTGTATTCGCGTTTTTCACATGCACCACAACCCTCGCCGGGGCACTATCTGTTTTGCCATCATTCACAATCAATTTCACGATATACACACCGTAACTATCGGATATGAATTGCGGCGACACCACATTGGTTTGATCCAGCTCAGCTCGACTCTGCTCCGGTCTTTCTTCAATAGTCCATTGATATGTTAAATTATCACCATTAGTATCCCAGGATTCGCTGGCATCTAAATAAATCGGCTCACCGATGGCGATCACTTCATTCTTATAAACCGCCCTTGCTTCTGGTGGTATATTGCTAATACATCCACTTAAGAGTATTAGAATAAAAAGACAAACCAAATTCGTTACTTTATTATTGATCCACCACATATTTCCCCCCATTTTTCCTTTTGATCATGATTGATACCATCCTGAGCAAACAATACGGATGTTATTTTAGAACGAAAGATTATCGACAATGGTTCCATGATTTGATTGACTTGTTATTATTGAGTCGCTTTCGAGGAGTTACTTTGTACGCCATCTCTTAGCAAACCATGTTTAGATGTTTAATTTTTGCTCATGGTACGTTAGAAACGGATGTACTGCCAGATCGAGGAAAGGATTTTTAGTATACTGATGGATAAAAGCTGGGGGGTAATAAAGATAATTTGATTGCTTGCCTATTCCTTAGCATGCGACAAATATGACACTAAGCTCAGTGTCATATGGAAAAAAATAACCATTTTTTTAGCTTTGCCAATGGAAAAAATTCTGGCAAAGCCAGGCTATCGCAATGATAACGCTGGCTCTGCGACAGCTTAATTATCGACGCCCCCTTCTCCCTCCTTTGCCCATAGGACGCACTTCCTCAAATCGAACTTTTAAAAATTTATCGTGATACATTTTACCTTCCAGCGCGGCAATTGCCGCTCTGGCTTCATGGCCTTCCATTTCAACAAAACCGAAACCTCGACATTTGCCGGAAAAAACATCGGTGACAAGATGAATAGAACGTACCGTGCCAAATTCTGAAAATAATGCTTTAACACTCTCTTCGGTAGCATCGGCTGGTAAACTCCCAACAAATAGCTTTTTCAATGTAGATATCCTTGGTTAAAGGTGTGAGAAGCCACACCGGGTGAGATAGGCAGGCTAAAAAATCCCGACAGTATAACGAGGTGCCGTCTCAGATGAAACACAAGACACGCCTACGCAATCACCAGCAGAAAAATAAAACCAAACGCCCTGGATTCGCTAACCTATTTCATCATGCCAGTCTTTCTGTAAATTACCTCTCGCTTTTCAAAGATAAATTGCACTTGATTGCAAAACATACCTCGCAATTTACAGGAGACAACTTAGGAAGGAACTTCTGAAAAGTGCTGAATACCATGCAATGAATGCTCGCCACCCTTTTAATGTCTCGCGGGTGCGCAATATTACGCTAACGCGCCCATAATAGTAAGGTGATATGCCAGAATATTCAAGGATGAATAAATAAACGGCAGAAAAACGTCACAACAATGGCTTATTCTCTAAATTTTCGAGTGAAACTGTACTAAGTGTACCACTTTTCTGGCTATATTTTGGTTTTTCGCGAATAGATCGATGGGTTTGCGACCGGTCAATTCATCGGATAACTCTCCTTTTTATCATTAATATGGTTAGACGAACGCGTATCGATCCAGTGCGCTGGTTACAGCCTACTCACTCAATGGTAAGGTGTAGGTATCAAGCACCTTCATTTTCAGGCAGTGCTTCACTCTCCTCTGACTGGGATGTGATATGCAGTTTGGCAATAATTTGTTCTTTTATTTCCGATTCGGTTTGCGCTTTTGCTAACGCGATTTGCAAATCTTGGTAGCGGGCGATATCCGATTCCCTTTGATCTTGTAAATAGCTTGTTTTTCGTTCGAATTCTGAGCAACGCTGCGCCACTGCTTCATTTTGTGACACGAGTTTAACACGTTCTTCACGCAGGGTCGTCACCATTATTTCGTATTGTTGATTATTATCCTGTTGTATTGACAAATGTTTTTTAGTTTCTTGCTGCTCGGTGAGTAATTGTACATTGGTTTTGTTCAATTGCGTCAACGCTTCTTGCTTTATTGTCAAAGTTTGGCTGAGTTGGCGCTGCTCAGCTTGATGTTGTTGAATTTGTTGTTCAAACCGACGATGTTCCTGGTCACGTTGTTCTTTGACCGATTCGCGGTAATGGGTTAGGGAATCACGTACATGCCGATGTTTTTCTTCCAAGGATTGAATCTGGGTTTGTTTTTCCCTGACTTCCACATGGAACATGCTTATTTGCTGAGCTAATGCCTGATTCTGTGCCTGCTCTGCCTGCCACTGATTTTGCATGGCCTCAAGTGCAGTATTTGATTCGCTTAACGACTGCTCTAATGCCTGTAACTGCTGAGTTGTTTGTTCCAATTGCTGTTGCTGTTGCTCGATGGTTTGCTGACACTGTTCGACTTCTGAGGTGTGTTTTGCATTGACATCATCAACAATATCTTGGGCTTCTTCATGAAGTTTAGCGGCTAATTTGGCGACCATCTCTTTGAGCGTCTCACTCAATAACGCCTGATCGTCTAGGCGAGTGCCCTCCTCTTCTTCAATTTCTTTCAGATATCGGTGAATGGTGGTTTTTGAACCAGTGTTACCTAATTCCACACGCACCGAATCAATGGATGGGTTTTGTCCTTGGGCCAGCAAACTTTCCCTGGCTTTTTTAACTGCGGATTTGTTTACACCGCCTCGTGCCATTGCCTGTCTCCTATTATTTCATACTGTATTATGTACTATGTATATACATACTATTAAATCTAAAATAATTCTTAATCGATGTCAATTTAAGTCATGCGATAATCGAGACTTATTCTATGTTAGATTAATTTTCGATCAAAAATTACCAAGGATAGTACACAACGAAGCCATCTCAACGCGGCAAAAATACACTTACGAACAATTAGCCACAAAGGGTAAAAAATGCTAAAACAAGCGGATCAGTAAACTCGACTAGGATTTAAATCATGACCCACATCGACTGGAATCAAACCTATGCAGCCATTTGGCGGCAACGCAAACAAGCACTGCGTGCCGTCAAACACTTAGATCCAACGCGCTTAGCGGATCTCATTGGCATCGATCATCAAAAGCACCGACTGGTGCAAAATACCGAGCGCTTCATTAATCACCTGCCGGCCAATAATGTCTTGCTGTGGGGATCTCGGGGAACCGGTAAATCGTCATTGATTAAAGCGTTGTTGAATGAATATATCGGAGAAAATTTGCGCGTTATTCAAGTGGACAAACAGGATCTGATCCACCTGCCTGATATTGTTGACGACATTCGCGACCTCAGTTACCGATTTATTATTTATTGCGATGACTTGTCGTTTGAAGAAAATGAGGGTCATTATAAAGCGCTGAAAAGTGCGCTGGAAGGATCGATCGAATTACCGCCAAATAACTTATTAATATATGCCACTTCCAATCGCCGCCATTTATTGCCTGAATATATGGCAGACAATCTAGACAGCAAGCGGGTGAATAACGAAATTCATCATAGCGATGCCGTAGAAGAAAGAATTTCTTTATCCGATCGATTCGGGGTATGGCTTTCTTTTTACCCGATCAGTCAAGCTGAATACTTGGCCATTGTCGATTATTATTTCCAATCGCAAACCATCGATAAGGTCTGGCTTCATGAAAAAGCCAAACAATTTGCCTTAGAAAAAGGATCGCGCAGCGGGCGTACGGCCAAACAGTTTTACAATAGTTATAGCGTTACATGAAACCTTCTTATGAGTTTTGCTGCGACATGGCATCTGATCTAACAGTGCATTCATAAGCGTTATTGACATAATAATCTTGGATATGCTTAGATACCTGCCATCAACGTAAAAATTAAAACAAGCAATGCCAGAAGCGCCGGGGATTCGTGAACAGTATTGCCGCAACAATCCATCTGTTAAACAATTTTAGGGGAGAACAACTGTGGATTCTGATTTTATACCACTGATTATTTTTGCGATTATTGTTCCAGTTTTTTGGAGTGTCGCCACCTATAATCGCTTTGTTAAATACAAGAACATGATCGAAGAAGCCTGGAGTGGTATTGATATTGCCCTGAAGCGCCGTTTTAACCTGATCCCGAACTTAATTAAAACCGTCAAACTATACAGCAAGCATGAAACCAATACCCTGGAACAAGTCACCACTCAACGGGTCGGATCGGAAGTCATCGCTGACCGTGCGGTTGAAGAAAGCGAAATTTCACAAAACTTACAAAACGTGTTAGCCGTGGCGGAAGCCTACCCCGACCTTAAAGCCAGCCAAAATTTTTTGGCACTTCAGCATGGCCTCAATGAGGTCGAGAAAGAAATCCAAGTCGCAAGAAACCGATTTAATACCGCCGTACGCAGAAACAATACCCTAGTCCAATCTTTTCCAAGTAACTTTATCGCACGATATTTCCGTTTTCATACGGCTGAGTATTTTTCTCTTGAGCTGGCCACCCAACGGGTGATGCCGGAAGTGAAAGAATAGGATACGTTAACTACCAACCAGCTTTGCTCCAGATCTATAGCAGTCTTTTAAAAGGCTGCTTCAAGCGCCTGCTTGAGCTAATAAATGAGCTTGTTTTCTCAAATACTTTACTAGTACAGTGAGGTATTAATCTCCATATCAAATAAAATAGAACTGAGCATCCCATTCCTCATTACTTGAAATATTGCAGGACTTTTCTATAACGGTAACGATTTAGCTGATCATTTAACAGCCTTTTCGAGTACTCCCCCTCCTATTATGACTCTCTACGGATCATATCATTAAGTTTCTCGTCGAAAGCTTAGTATTGTGCCCCAACAGTCTGCCAGTAAAACAGCGAGAATTTGGGGACCGGTTTTGAAATACCTAACTAAAGAGACGGGTTACAAATTTAAGTTAAAAACGGCTAAAAATATTCCCGTATTCGAAAATCGTTTATTAAATGCTGAGGCGGATTTTTCATATATGAATCCTTATCATTATACTATTTTTCATGAAAAATCAGAATATCAAGCTTTAGCCAAAGCTAAAGATAAACGCATTAAGGGTATTATTGTCGTTCATAAAGACAGTAATATTACTTCAATCGAGGATTTAAAAAATAAAGACTTAGCTTTTCCTTCGCCTGCCGCATTTGCGGCTAGCATTTTACCGCGTGGTTATTTAAAGCAACAGAATATAACAATTATACCGCACTATGTATCCTCACATGATTCCGTCTATCAAAATGTTGCAAAGAATAAATATATTGCCGGTGGAGGAATTATGCGTACCTTTAAAAATGTCAATAAGAAAATCAGAAAGCAACTTAAAGTTTTATGGACCACTGAAGGTTATACACCTCACGCCATCGCCTATCACTCACGCGTTCCTAAAGATATTATTGAAAACGTGCAAACAGCGCTCATCAAATTAGAAGAAACAAAAGTGGGTAAAGATATATTAAAAAAAATTAAAATAAAAGGATTTGAGAAAGCATTTAATGAAGACTGGAACGATGTGCGCCTTTTAAAAATAGATCAATTATAATTTCATCCAATAAGAATTTTTAACAAAAGTGAAAATGAACTTATGTCATTTAGATTAAAAACCATCTTAGGCATTGCTTTCATCGAATGCATTGTTTTAATCGTACTTGTAGTGACTTCTTTAAACCTGTTCAACAAAACGTTAGAAGATGAAATTCGAAAACGCGCATCAACGACATCGAACTTGTTTGCGGCGAGTATTAAAGATGCTGTTATTGCTGGAGACTTAGCCACCATAGAAAGTGTTGCAAGCGCCTTATTGACAAACCCCGATATCACATATGTACGAGTTTTAGATGATACGGGTGATGTGCTAGAGCAACAGGGTGAGACCTATCAGTTAGAATCGTCATTTCATCAAGATCATAACTTGGAAGACGCATCATATGATCTAATTTATGATATACGTAGCCCAATTATCGAAAGCGGAGATGTTTATGGCACAGTAGAGTTGGGATTAAATATCGGACAACTTGATATTTTTATCTCTGAGTTTCGCAACAGCATAACAGCCATTGCTATTTTTGAAATATTAATCGTTGCCTTGGTTTCCTTCCTATTTGGTAGTTATTTAACACGACAACTGGTCGCGTTGAAACAAGGTGTGGAAAAAATAAATGCAGGTAATTTAGGATATACCGTAAACATTCATAGCACAGACGAAATTGGGCAATTGGCAAAAAGCTTTAACGCTATGTCAAAACATATAAACAATCTTCACTATGAGCAAAAAAAGATTTTGCAACATACCCAAGGTATTGTTGACAATATTTTAGAAGGTATTATCACCATAGACATCAACGGTATCATTTACGATACCAATCCTGAAGTCGAAAATATATTTGGCTACAGCAAACCTGAGCTTGTTGGTAAAAACGTCAGCCTACTCATTCCTACCGGTAAGCACAGAACTAATCACGACCAATACCTGAAAAATGCATCAAATCTTGACAGCTCAATTATTGGTTTAAAGCGGGAAATCATCGCGAATAAAAAAAATGGGAACAATATAGTAAGTCCTTCCCTTAGAATGGATATTGGGTAACCTGTCATTTCATCTCGCTTAACCCTACAAGGTTTTTCTTCTGTTGGCCATACAATCTGTATTGACCTGCTTCAGAAAAACCCTTGGGAAATCAATCATCATTACGATTTTCAAACACCAGGCTACCCAATGTCACTTAAAAGAATTTTTGATTTTCACTCGGTAAGTTTACATACCCATACCACCCCCCATACCGCCGCCCATACCACCCCCACCCATGCCCATGCCCATCCCTGCGGGTGCGGGTGCAGGTGCAGGGGCCGGTGCTGGAGCCGGTGCTGGCGTTGGAATTGGTGGCACGGGTGCCGTAGGTGGTGTTGGTGGTACACCGGCCGGTGGATTAACGGAGATAGTACCACTGCTACCCGTCGCGCCATTGGCATCGGTAGCACTGACCGTAAATTGACTGATAAAAGTCACGTTGGCTGGCACAGAAAGCAATCCATTGGCATCAATGCTTGCAATCAAATTATTGCTGACAGTCCAACTATAGGGTGCTGTTCCACCTGTGGCAGTAAATTGCAATGTGTCGCCAGCAATCATCGCAGAAGCCGGTGATGTCACGGTAATTTGACCTGGCTGCCCTGGTTGTGGCTGCGGCGTTGTTGGTGGTGGTGTTGGTGTTTGAGCAGCAACCACCGTGATCATCGCGGTACTTGGATCCGTCACACCATTGGAGCTTACGGATATCATGGCGGTACCAACACTCATGGCCGTTACTAAACCAGAGACTGGATCAACCATGGCAACACTCGCACTGGAAGACATCCAGGTATAACTGGGTCCGCCTCCGGTGGCAGTTAACGGAATGGTATCGTTAACAACTAAGGTTGCTTGAGTGGGAGTCACCGCCAATAAGCCAATCGGCTGATCAGTGATTTGGATATTAATAAAGTCAACGGTCCGATTGGCGTCCGTGACTTCCAAGCGTGTGCCACCTACCCTGTCTGTACTGATCGTTGCTGTCGTACCCACCCCGTTAGTTGATAGCGTAGCAATCGAAGGATTCGCTAAACGCCATTGATACGGTGCTTGCCCTCCTGCGACACGTACCTGAAATTGTTCGTTAATATTCAGCAACTGATCACCATAGGGTGAAATCACCAAGGTTTTTACCGTCACCTGGGTCGCCGCGCTGACACCACTGCTGTCTGTCGCCGTGACTTGTGCAGTACCAATGGCCGTTGCGATAAATACCCCGGTTGTCGGATCAATCACACCAACATTTGAGTTACTGATAAACCAGCTATAGGGCGCTAAACCACCACTGGCGGTAAATGTGTGCGCAGTATCGATGGGAATTTCAAGATTTTGGGGGGTTAACGCGAGTGATGCCTCAAGCGTCACTGTCGATGCCGGAGAGGTGCTCGACACCGCTTTAAATGCATTAATGCGTCCGCCGGTGGCGACTTTACCCGATAAACTAGCAAGCTTATCAATAGAGCTCAACAGTGTCGCACGAAGATCACTGACCGTTAAATTCTCATTTTGTGATAATACCAAACCCGCCACACCCGCAACCAGCGGCGCCGCAATTGACGAACCACTGTAAGTTTGATAGTCGCTGTTTCTTATGGTACTTAATATAGAAACACCTGGCGCTGCCAAATCGGTGGTGCGCACCCCGTAATTTGAAAATGTCGCTAACTGATCCGTGTTGTCCGTTGCCACCACAGAGATGACATTATTCAAATCATAAGAACTCGGATAATGGGGGGCTAAATCGATATTCGCTTCGTCATTACCGGCCCCGGTGATGAAAATATGCCCCGCTGAATTGGCCGCTAATAATGCGTCATACATGGCTTGGCTAAATGCACCACCACCCCAACTGTTATTAGAAATGCGTGCCCCATTAGCAACTGCGTACTCCAAGGCTTTAATGGCTTTAGACACACTGCCCACACCATTTTCATTGATGAATTTTAGAGGCATAATTTTCGCCTTCCAATTCACCCCGGTAATACCCACGCGATTATCGCCCACCGCTGCAATGGTGCCGGCGACATGCGTTCCATGGTCCATATCATCCATAGGGTTATTGGTATTGCTATTAAAATCCCAACCGTTCACATCATCAATATAACCGTTGGCATCATCATCAATCCCATTGTCAGGTATTTCGTTAACATTCTCCCAAATATTGTCACGCAAATCCGGGTGATTGTAATCCACACCACTGTCTATCACCGCAATGACAACATCATTACCCGTTTGCAAATCCCAAGCTTCGGGTGCATTAATATCCGCATTGCTAGTGCCGCCAGATTGCCCGGTATTATCTAAACCTTGCTGCTCGCCAAAACGCAGATCGTTAGGTATGGCTAACGCTGACACCAAATAATCAGGTTCAGCATATTCAACATTGGGTTGTTTCCTAAGATCACTGAGTGTTTGTTGTAAATCTCGATCCGCTTCTAATGATGATTGGGTTAAACCAGGCACCAGACCAAGGGTGTTTGGACGCACTAACCCCGAAGCTCGCAAGCGCTGTTCGGCTCGCCCATCTTGCAGTGATGAGGCATCTTTAAACTTAACAAGCACACTATAGGATACCGGTTCATTTTCCGATGTAAGCTTCACCGGCGATGTTTCTGAACAAGCGGATAAAACCAATAAAGCCAATAAAAATAAACTGCCGATTTTTATTGGACACAATAGACGCACAAGTCGCCCGGATGGAGAGTTGATCATATTCGATACCCCACTATGGTAAATATGATTATGTATAAATATTACGTTAAAAGATAAAAATTTGAACGACTTTGTACAATGAGAAGGCAGGAAATTCTGGGGTTATTATAGTTTTAATGCAGGTTATTAAATTGCTTACTTAAATGCTCGCCTCCCACCGCTTTTGCTTATTTATGTTGATTATTGTTTTTTATCCATAAGCTCACGTCATAAATTGTAAGCTTTACGTGATACGAAAACAAGCAAAAGTGGCTGTTACTTCTTAAAATGATCTTTTGCCTACAATAGAGGCAAATATGCGTAAGATCAATCTCAATAATAAATGAGGGGAATTGATATCTTTGCGGATTTTACGGTATTTAAGTGACCTTGCCTAAAACTTGTCATGATATTTTTTAGCGAGCATGTCAACGCATTGGTTTTTAAAACGTTGTAATAAAGTTAAAGCGTCTATCATTATTGTAGCGAGCACATCATGGTTGATTACATTTAGGAGAAAAGTACTGGGTGCGTTGGATGAATTTCTGGCTTCGGTGGAAAAAAAAGCATTTAAAATAGCTTATTTTTCCACCAGAAATCAAGATGACGCGTTAGACATTGTGCAAGATGCCATGATGAAACTTGCCCAATCTTATGCACGCAAATCCGCAGAAGAGTGGCCACTATTATTTCACCGCATTTTGCAAACTAAGATTTTTGATTATTATCGTCGGCAAAAAGTAAAAAATCAGTGGTTCCGCTTGTTTCCCGGTGTTAACGATGAGGCACAAGAAAACAGCATCGAAAATGCAATGGATAACACTAAGAGTAAACCCGACGATAAGTTATTGCAACATAGAGCAATGGAAACCTTGGAACAGGCTATTCAAAATTTACCGCATCGGCAGCAACAAGCTTTTTTATTGCGCGCCTGGGAAGGTTTAGATGTCGCAGAAACGGCAGAGAGCATGGGCTGCTCACAAGGCAGTGTAAAAACGCATTATTCCCGTGCAGTGCATAGCCTGCGTCTGGTTTTAGCGGACTATTTATAGATGAGAGAGTCGTGAGTCAGAAACGTATAAACAAAAAGGCAATAAATAACAATGATGACCCGTTTTTAAACTATTCGCGTCAATTGCTCGATGATAGCCTGGATGAGCTTGATGATTCGGTATTGTCTCGTCTTCAACAAAGCCGACAACAAGCCGTCAAAGCGGCGACACAATTACCTAAACAAAGCCATGCGATTGCTAACGTTAATCCTTTTGCATTTCCCCGTTGGTTGACCTTGGTAAGTACCGGCGCCACGTTTGCAACAATAGCCTTAATCGTTACGCTACTCTGGACACCGCCACAGCCATTTCCTCAGCAAATGCAAACTCATAGCTTTATCGAAGACATCAACTTGCTGAGTCAAAGTGAAGAACTAGAATTGTATCAAAACCTGGAGTTTTACCTTTGGCTAGAAGATGAAACAAATAGTTAGCCCATTCATTGCAAAAATAAAGATCCAATGAGATTGCGCGATTTCTGTAGAAAATGTGCGTTGGGCTTGTTACTACTCATGTATGGCATGGGCAGTATATTATACGCTAATGATAACATCGAAAATGACCAACCGAGTCTCGAATTTCTTGAGTTTTTAGGTAGCTTTGAATCAGAAAATGGGCAATGGTTAGATCCGTTAAAAATTGAAAAAATGTTTAAGCTACCTACTCAACAAGTGAAAACACAGGAGAAAAACGATGAACAAAGCAGTAAGCGTTAAACTCTTTGTGCTTCTCTTTTTAAGTACCAGCATCGCAATGGCTGAAGGACCCGACTGGTCTGAGTTGGATAGCGCACAACAAAAACTACTCAAACCTTTTGCGGGACAATGGGATCAACTTTCCGAAGACAAAAAGACTAATATATTAAAAGGCGCAAAAAAATGGCAAACATTATCTAGTGGCGAAAAAAAAATCACTCAACAGCGTTTTAAAGAATGGCAAGGCTATTCCAAATCACGAAAAGAGGAAATCAGATCGGGTTTCAATGCTTTTCAATCCATGCCTTCAGCGACTCGTCAACAGTTACGCCAAAATTTTGAAAAATTCAATAAACTTTCACCAGATGTAAAACAAAAACTGAAAAAACAATGGAAATCGATGAGTCAATCACAAAAACAAAAATCCATTCAAAAAAAATTAAGAAACAAACGACTGACACAAAAGCAACGACGAATTATTCAAAACCGAATTAAAAGAAAAAAATAAAGACAATCTTGAAACAAATATACAAGGCTTTTACAATCTGGACTCATATCATATTTTTTATTTTTTTTGGTATGTCCTCCAGCTTGATTATCGCATCAGAACAAGATTTTGAGCTAAACCCAGAATCCAGCCTCACTATCGGCGGCGGATATGATAGCGATGAAAACAAAAGTTATAACCTGATGCTGGATTTGGAATTGAGTAATTTTCAGCATCTAGGTTTTGGTTATGCTAGAAATATCAGTTCGCTCGACAATTCATCAGCACATCGTTACACGGTATTCGCCTCAACCTCAGCTTACCAAGAGTTCAGCCTAGATGTGGAAATTAACTATCTTGAATTATCAGATGCTTTGGAAACGTATACCTTTTCAAACACCATCAATTTAAACTTGGAAAACTGGCATTTTTCCCTGGCACCACAGCTCAATGCCATTAGCTTTTTCTTGAATTCTAATCGCCAAAACAAATTTGATATTTATGCCAAAGGGGTTGAAATTTCTAGCAGCTATTTTGGTTTTGAGAAATTTTATTTTTCGGCCAGCTATTTCAAAAATGTTTTCTCAGACAAACCCAGTTTTTTACAGCCTTCCGTTTTCGATTCTTTAAATATCCGAAGAATCAACAAAATTTTAATTATTGAAAAGATCAATGAATTAGCCTCCAGTTTGGAAGAACAACATTTTTCTATCACAGCCGGAAAATTTTTTGACTGGGGAAGTCTCGACGTCACCTGGTCGTATGTAAAATTATTCAATGTCGCTCAATGGTTAGACTTCCCTAAACTCGAACAATACAATGCCAACAACAATATCAGTTCATATTATGTTTCGAGCAACCTCCCCCTTAACAAACACTTCACTGTTGGCTTTTCACTTGGCTGGCAAACCACATCCAGCGAATCGGATGGGTTATTATTCACATCAACAGACCTCAGTTATCACTGGTGATTTTTAGGCGATTCGTTTTTCCTTGAAGAGTCTCTTCGTCATATATAGATATCCAGTCAAGTGTAGGATGGGTAGAGCAAAGCGAAACCCATCAATGCCAAGCTAAATTTTTGGTGTTTCAAGGATATATTATTTTTTCATCTTCTTTGTCAACCAACATTACCCTCAAGCGTTATTACATAAGTAAGCAACATGATCTGCTTGCACTTCATTCAACCAATATGGAGAAACAATATGTTCAATAAATTAGTAATCGCTTCCTTGGGAATGTTACTGATATCAACCAGCTATGCCGGTGGTTTTGGGGGCGGTTTGACGGCAGAAGAACGTTGGAGCGCAATGCCACAAGAAAAAAAGGAAATCATTATTCAAAAAGCCGCAGATCGTGGATTTGACGTAACCACCCCAGAAGGCAGAGAAAGCTTTCATGCTGCAAGGAAGGAACAAAGACAAGCAACTCGGGAAGCCATAAAAAGTTTATCAACGGAAGATCGTCAAGCATTACGAACTGAAATGGCTGGATTGACACGATCAGAACGACGAGCCTTGCTACAGGAACGTTTTCAAACAGCAACACCTTAAGTAAAAACGTAAGTCAGGCCTTTGATATTATTTAAAGGCCTGATTTCAATTAAAAAACATATAGTTCAGAGAAAATTATGACATCTAAACTACTATTTTTT